>WNFU01000013.1_pt1 | contig 208874 bp, 215 predicted proteins | sample 5400121 | NCBI WGS metagenome assembly WNFU01 (sample SAMN13153360, study PRJNA577476) | soil metagenome | isolation source: 100 cm soil or saprolite under grassland replicate 1 | place: USA:California | collected 2016-06-15
GACGAAATCGCCGCTCGCACACCTCTGGCCCAGGCGTGGCGCCGCCTCGACCGCGAACTCGGCCACTTCATCCAACACCAGTTGACTGTCGCGTGAACTTGATCTGACTGTGAACTTCCCTCAGGCCAAGTGGAACTAGTCCCGCAGTCTTTTCAGCAAGCGCGGGATGTCCAGCTTCGGTCGCGGGTACCTGGGATTCATGTCCCGCAGCGTCTCGACCAGGATCTGCGACACCGCCCAGTTGCGGTACGCCTTGTCGTCGGCGGGGACCACGTACCAGGGCGCCTCCGGCGTCGAGCACCGGGATATGGCAAGTCCGTAGGCGCTCATGTAGTCGTCCCACCGCGCGCGCTCTTCGATGTCGCCTTCGTTGAACTTCCAGCGCTTGTCGGGGTTCTTCAGGCGGTCGACCAGTCGCTTGCGCTGCTCGTCGTACGAGATGTGGAGGCAGAACTTCACGATTCGCGTTCCACTTCGGGCCACCTCTTTCTCGAAATCGTTGATCTGCCGGTAGCGCCTCTCGATCACGGTCGGAGGCGCGAGGTTGTGCACGCGCGCGATGAGGACGTCCTCGTAGTGCGAGCGGTTGAAGATCCCGATGTCGCCCGCTTGCGGCAGGCGGCGCCGGATCCGCCACAGGAAGCCGTGGCGCCGTTCCTCCGGCGTCGGCGCCTTGAACGGCGTGATGAGCACGCCCTGCGGGTTGAAGTTCCGCACCACGTGGGTGACGGTGCCGTCCTTGCCCGACGTGTCCATGCCCTGGAGGACGACCAGCAGCGATCGCTTGTTTTCCGCATACAGGCGCTGGTGGAGCTCGAACAGATCGTCCTGGTGCTTCTTGACGTCGCGCTCCGCGGCTCGCCTGCCGCCTCTCAGGCCCGGCGTCGAGTCAGGATCGACGTCCGACATCCGGAAGGTGCCGCTCGCTCGGAGCCGGTCGCCGACGGCCGTGCCTGCCACGGCGCCGAACGATAAGGCTCGGGACCAGAAGACCCACGGCGGATCTTCGCCGCCCAGGCGGCCATCTTCGGGCTCAGCTCCTGCGCTGCTCTGCTCGCTCACGCATGTCCGATGCGCACGCTCCGCTGCTCGTCGCTTCGCCCGAATCTGGCTCGCCTGGATCGACGAATCTCTCGCCGCGGGCTTCTGGCCCGAGCCTACTTCAGTTCGGTCGGAATGACGTCCAGGTTCAGCAGATGCTCGTCGCGCAGCACGGTCAGGGTCAGTTTCGAGCCGATGGTCGTCTCGACCATCAGGCGCTGCAGGTCGCCGGCCTTGCTCACGCCGGAGCCGCCGACCGAGACGATGACGTCGCCCCCCCGCAGCTGGCCGTCCGCGGCCGGGCTGCCGGCCACGACCTCGTGCACCTCCACGCCCGCCTTGCGGCCGAGCTTCTCGGCGACGTGCGGCGGCAGGGGTCGGGTGCCTCCGGCGATGCCGAGGTAGGCGCGGCGGACGCGGCCGTTGCGCATCAGCGCTGCCAGGATCGCCTGCGTGGTCGAGTTCATCGGCACCGCCAGCCCGAGGCCCATTCCCGCGACCGCGGTGTTGACGCCGATGAGCTGCGCCTGGGAGTCGGCGAGCGCGCCACCCGAGTTGCCGGGGTTGAGCGCGGCATCGGTCTGGATGACGTCCTCGATGAAGCGCCGGTGCCCGTTGCCGTCCGCGGTCGCCAGCGAGCGGCCTAACCCGCTGACGACCCCGGACGTGACGGACCCCGAAAAGCCCATCGGGTTGCCGATGGCCACGACCAACTGGCCGACGCGGAGCTGGTCGGCGTTGCCGATGCGCGCCGGGTGCAGGCTGTCGGAGCGCGCGCGGGCGACGGCCAGGTCGGAAAGCGGGTCGGCGCCGATGACGTCGACCTCGTACTCGTTGCCGTCGATGAACGACGCGGTAGCCTTGTTGCCGGCGGCGACGACGTGCGCCGAGGTGACGAGGAAGCCGTCGGGGGTGATCACGACGCCGGAGCCGGCGCCCCCGAAACCGCGGCCGGCGCGGCCGATGCGCAGGCTCGCGACGGAGGGCAGGACCTTCTCCGCGACCGTGGTCACGATCGCCGAGTAAGCGTCGAGCGCCTGCTGTTCCGTGGTCGCCTCCGCCATGGTGCTTACAACATTACCAAGTAACGGATCGCGTTAAACGCGGGCGGCTTTGCGGGCCTTTCTCCTGGGCCGCGGTGTCTTCTGGGCGGCGGCCTTGAGGGCCCGGAACTCCTGGCCGAAGGCCTCGACGATTCGCTCGGGGTCGCTGACCAGGCCTTCGTCCGTGGCCACGCCAAGCATCACGCCGCCCGCGTAGCTGAGGATGCTGATGCCAAGTCCAAGCCGGCCCGATTGGGGAACCCAGAACATCACCTTGTTCAGCTTTCGCCCGGCGAGGTAGAGGGGCTCGCGCGGGCCGGGGACGTTGGTGAGCACGGCCGTGGCCTTGCTGCCGAAGAAGCGCAGGCCGAGCTTTTCCACCTCGACCGGCGCCAGGCCCATGAGGTTGAGGACGCCATAGGCGACCAGGGCTTCGGGGGAGCGCTTGAGCTCGTCCATCTCCTTCTTGATCGAGTGCAGGCGGCGGACGGGGTCGACGGTGCCGATGGGCAGGGTGAGAAACACGAGCCCGAACGAGTTGCCGAGCTTGTGCGCCTGGTCGAGTGGGCGGAGGTTGACCGGGACCGAAGCACGGATGGAGACGCCTGTCGTGGGCTCGCCGCGACGGTCGAGGTAGCGCCGCAGCGCGCCGGTAGCCGTGGCGACGAGCACGTCGTTGACCGTCGCCCCGAAGGCCTTGCCGATCGCCTTGAAGTCGTCGAGGGGCACCGCGCTCGACCACGCGGCGCGTTTGCGCCGGCCGAGCTCGCCCTTGAAGGCGGTCTTTGGATCGGGTGGCAGCGCGACCAGGCGCCCGAGGCGGTAGGCGCCCTCGGCACCGAGGCGGGCGAGGTCGGCGATGCGGCTCGGGTTGTCGATCAGGCGCTGGCCGGCGGCCAGGCCGCTGCCGACCGCGGCCGGCAGCCAGTCCAGAGGACCCGCGTTGTCCGAGCTGGTCTCGCTGCGCCGCCGCCCTGGTGGGGCCGTGGGTGTGGCGTCGGTGAGGGAGAGCATCACGCGGACAAGGGCGATGCCGTCGGCGATCGAGTGGTGGATGCGGGCAAGCACGACCGATCCCCGGTCGTGGCCGTCGATGACGTGGACGTGCCACAGGGGTTTGGTGGTGTCGAGGGGCGTGCTCATCAGCTCGCTGACGAGCTCGCGGAGAGCCTTGTCGCCGCCCGGTTCAGGCAGCGCGACGTGGCTGACGTGGTTGTCGATGTCGAAGCGGGCATCGTCCTGCCAGTGAAGGAGGTTGCCGCGCATGCGCGGCCTCACGACGCGCTGGTGGAAGCGTCCGAAGGGGGCCAGGCGTTTGTCGAGCAGAACGCGGAGCCGCTTGGTGTCGACTTTGCCGTCGAGCATCAGGACGCCGGTGACCATCATCAGGTTGGTCGGGTCTTCCATCCCCAACCACGCCGCGTCGACGCTCGACATGGGGACCAGCCTGGTCACGGTGGGGTGATCGTACGGCGGCCCGTTCGGCCGGGTAAGTCCGTCTCAATCGGGTGGGGAGTCGCACCCCCTTGCGGGCCCTCCCTCCCCCGTTGGCGCCCCTCCCCCGCGCCGGCCGACCGTAGCACGAGGCTAGAACCTCCTCTTTACGAGCACAACGCCGCCTGTTAAGACCGTCTTGTAACCTCGACCACAGCCATGAACTACCACGTCGGCGAGTGGATCTCGGTCCGCGCTCAGGCCGAGCGCACGCCGCCGCGCTTCACCCTCACCGTCACCCTCGGCGAGTTGCCCGAGGGCTGGCAGCGGACGGGTCGCCACGCGCGGACATGGTCGGGAATCGCCGGCCTGGTGCTGATCGCGCCTTTCGTCGGCCTGCTGCTGGCCAGCGTGCTGAACAACCTCGGCGTCAGCGCGCCCTACTCGTGGTTAGCCGGCTCGTCGGTCGCGATCCTCGCGGGGACAATCAGCCTTTTCATCGGCATACCGGTCGCCATCGCGATGAACGTCTGGCGCATCACCCACATCGGCCTGCACCGCCACGCGGGCCGGCTCGAGGGACTGCTGGCGCTGGAGGTCGTGCCACTGCACCTGGTCGTCGTGTTTGCGGCGCTGCTGCTCGGCGGGCTCTTCGTGGCCCACCTGGCGGCCGACTCCTACGCCTGTCTGAACGGAGTCAGGTCCGCCTGCTGATCGCCTAAGCCGCGGTCACCCAGTGACGCAGCTGGATCACCCGCTCGCGCAGCTTCTGCTCGGCCTCCAGCGGCGTGTCGATCTCCTTGCGCTCGCGGTGCCATCGCTCCATGGCGAGGTCGAGCTGCGCCGTCTGCAGACGCGCGATCTTGAAGTAAGCGGAAAACCCGGCGCGGTTCAGCGCGTGCAGGCGCTGCCTCAGCCGCTGCCACGGGCTGGCGAGAATCGGCACCTCCGCGGGCAGGATCGCTCCGGCCCCCGTCGCCGCCTCCTTGCGCAGCTGGTCGAGCAGGTTCTGGCCTTCGTAGCGGATGCCGAAGATCAAGAGCGCGATCAGGGCGGCGGTGAACGGACCCTCGAGGATCAGCGTCCGCAGGTGTATCTCGAAGATGACAAAGATCGTGTTGTCGATGGGGAAGAGAGCCGCCCACGCGTCCCACGCGAAATGGCCCGCGATGGCGACGATGAAGCCGGCGACGATGGCAAGGGTCTTCTGCCGCATGCTCGGCAGCTGGCGCGCGATGCCGACGCCCGCGCCGATGAAGGCCGTGTACGTGGCATGGCCGAAGAAAAGCCCCAGCACCTGGCGCGCGTACCACTGGAGGCCGGCCGCGACGCCGCCGATTCCCTCGGGGGCGAAGATCGCATAGATGTTGGTCATGTAGCTGATCGACTCCAGGTAGTTGAATCCAAGACCGACCGCCGCGCCGTAAACGATTCCGTCGACCACGTCATCGAATTCGTTGCGCATGACCAGAAAGAGCAGCAGCACAGCAAGACCTTTGCTCACCTCTTCCAGGATCCCGGCCATGAAAGCGAGCGAGGTGTCGAGCCCTGGCCCCGGGACGAGCGCGTGCTGCGCCGACGTTTCCCAGATCGTCTCGCCCCAGACCACAAGGCTCGTCGCGACGATGGCGCCCCACGCGGCGGCGACGAGGACGAGGCGCCACGGCTCTTTGTGATTGCGGTCCAGCCGGCGCACGACCACCAGCCCAAACGCGGTGGTGGGCAGGCAGGCCAGCGCGCACACCGCGGCGACACCTGGTCCCGCCGACTGAGTGAAGAGGAAGACGTCGATGATCAACAGCCAGAGCAGGACTCCCAGGCCGAGCAGCACCGAGGCGCGGATGAGGTGCTTGCGTCGCGTGGCAGGGTCCCGGTCGTACGCGCGGACGAGGATGAAAGTTCCCAGGGCGACCAGGGCGACCGCGAGCGCGCCGTAGAGGGAGGTGCGGCCGGGGATGGTGTCCAGGTAGACGTAGTTGAGGATCGAGCTCGCGATCAGCGCGACGACGATGAGCGCGGCGAGCGCGAGCGCGATGCGGTAGCGACGCGGGCGCAGCCTGGACCGCGGATTGGCTGCGGGTGTGATCACGAGCGGTCCACCCGGACGAATCGCCTGCCCAGAACTTCGACCGGGAGATCCCGCTGCAGGCGTTCGATGACGAATGTGTAGCGGCCCGGCAGCACGTAGCGATATCCCTGGGGAACGAGCACCGGCACGATGGACTCGTCGGCGAGTGAGGACGGCGTCCCCGGACCCACCGCGCCGCGGAGTGTGCCAAAGCTGTCGTACCAGCGCGCGTCGACCGTGATGTTGGGTGGCAGCGACGACCAGTCGACCACCGCCGCGAACTCCACGTTGCGCGGGAACTCCGAGCGGTCAGGTCCTTCGACCTCGCCGGTGTCGCCGTTGTAGACGTAGACGCCGGCGATCTTCGCCTCAGCGCCTGTGGACTGCCCTAGCGGCTCGAAGTACGCGAACTGGATCAGGCCGATGGCGAGGATGACCACGCCGGCGGTGGCAAACACCAGCAAAGTGCGGTACAGGACCTTCAGCTGGTCGTATGTGGCGTTCAAGACCGCTCAGTCGAATGGATTTGCCGGCGCGTTGTCAAGGAAGACACCAGAAGGAGGTATAGCGAATGCCACAGAGCGCCTGGAGCAACAAGCGAGAACGGCAGTACGAGCACATCAAAGAAGGGCTGCTGGAGCGGGGCGCCGGCGCGGAGAGGGCTGAGGAGATCGCCGCCCGGACCGTCAACAAGGAGAGGGCTCAGCATGGCGAGGCCAGGGAGACGAGCCGCACCTCGACCGACGATATGTCGTCAGGCCGGCGCGGCGGACTGCGGTCGCACCGCGGCTCCGGTGGCCGGACCTACGACCAACTCCGCAACGAGGCCAAGGCGAGGGGGATCAAGGGCCGCTCGCGCATGAACAAGGAGCAGCTGGAGAAAGTCCTCAGCCGCTAACCGGTCGCTGTCCCTGCCATTCGGGCACTAATAGTCGACTCACCGCAGCCTGATGTTGCGATTCGGGAAACATGGCGGAGTCGGTGGTGCGGCGGAGAGGAGTTGAACCTCCACGTCCTTGCGGACACTAGCTCCTGAAACTAGCGCGTCTGCCATTCCGCCACCGCCGCAACGGAGCGAAAAGTGAGTATACCCACCGCCACTTTTTCGCCTTAAGCTCCCTGCCGTGATCGCACGGTGGCTCGTCGCGGCCCTTCTACTTGCGGCGTGCGGCGATGCGGGGCCTGGCGCGGCCGGCGTCGCCTCGCACACTCCGGGGCCCGTCGCCGACACCTGGCTCCGCCACGGTTCGACCTGGCATCAGATCGCCGGTTCGCATCCCTCGCCGCGATACGCGGCCGCGATGGCCTATGACGCAGCGCGCCGTGATTTCGTTCTGTTCGGCGGTCAGTTCGGCGGCGTCTCCTACGACGAGACGTGGACGTTCGACGGCAAGATCTGGACCCGGCTCGACCCCGCGCATAAGCCACGGCCCCGGCGCGACGCCGCGATGGCCTACGACCCGTCTCGGCAAATCGTGGTGCTCTACGGGGGCCTGATCGCAAACGGTGCGGAGGGCTCCGAAGCCGCCGACACGTGGACCTGGAATGGAGTCGACTGGACGGAGGTCAGCTCCGACAACGCAGGGCCTCGCTTCCGCGTTGGCGCGCGGATGGTCTCTGCGGGCGACCATGTGGTTCTCTTCGGAGGCAACGTCTTCAATGTCCGGTACTTCGGCGATGCGTGGAGGCTGGACGGATCGAACTGGATACGCGTCGACCACGATCCGACGCCGGCGGGCCGAGGGGACGCAGCCGTGGCGTGGAACCCGGACGATTCCTCACTGTTCGTCGATGGCGGCCTGGTTTTGCGTCCGGACGCAGGTCCAGGGAATCTCGGCATCGCCCGTCGGGACGCCTGGGTGCTGCGGAACGGGACCTGGACCCCAATCACCACCCCGGGACCGCCCGTCCTCTATGACGCGAGCGCGATCTGGGATGGGTCGACGCACTCGGTCGCGGTGATGTTCGGCATGGTTTGCCCGAACCCGGTCGCCGATGCGTGGTCCTGGAATGGCTCCGCCTGGAAGCGTTCGAGCCTCCCTGTGCCGGGGCGTTGGTCTGCTGCTGTGGCGGAGGACTCGGGCGGCGACGTCCTCGTCTTTGGCGGGGACGACGAGAGCGGCTGCTAGATCAGCTCGCGACGAACAGCGTGTTCCAGGCCGCCTCGATCAGCTCCGGTGTCAGCTGCGGACGCACGCCGCGCGCTGACGACACGTCGACAAGGCGCTCCAGCAGGTCGCGCGGGTGGTTGCCGCGCAGCGGACGGCCCCCGTACATGGTCTGGACCATCTCCAGGGCCAGGGGCGCCGGCGGAATCGTGAGCCGGTCCCTCTCCCGCTCGAAGATGCGGCACCACATCTCCCAGGTGGGGTCCGGCATCAGCACCTTGTAGGCCAGGCGCCGCAGGTAAGCCTCGTCCAGCAGCTCGGCGGGCTTCAGGTTCGTCGACAGCGCGAGCTGAGCGCGGAAGGGGATCTCCACCTTGCGCCCGCTCGCGGTGAGGTTCAGGAAGTCGGTGTCCTGCTCGAGGGGCACCAGCAGGCGGTCGAGGATCTGCTTGGGCGAGACGCGCTGGCGGCCCAGGTCGTCGATCAGCAGCACGCCTCCGTTGGCCTTGACCTGCAGCGGCGCGCCGTACACGCGACTGCCCTCCTCCCACGTTGCGTCGAACATCTCGAGCTGGAACTCGCCGCCGACCTGGACCAGCGGCCGCGCCACCCGGCGCCATCGGCGGTCGGCGGGCTGGTTCGGCTCCAGACGGTGGATCGCGCCGTCGAAGATCGTCATCACCTCGCCGCCGCCCACGTCCAGCGCGACGGGAAGGATGATCGGCCCGCCGAGCAGGCTCGGGATCCGCCTCGCCAGCGTCGTCTTGCCGTTGCCGGGCGCGCCGTAGATGAAGATCGAGGAGCGCGAGTTGACCGCCGCGCGCACTGCCTCCATGACGCCCGGCGCGAGTTCGATCCCGCTCAGGGCGAGGCTGACCTTGACCAGGTCGAGCGTGCCCGGCTTTGCGGCCTCGGCCAGCACCGCCTTGTATTCCTGCATCGATACCGGCGCCGGGCCCAGGTAACGGGTGCTGGCGTCGGCGATCTGGTCGCTGCGGGTGCGTCCCTGCTTCGTGATCGCGTAAGCCATCCGCTCGGGCAGCGGGCGGCCGAGCCACGGTCCCTGCTCGCCGGCCAGGCCCAGGGCATCGAGGAAGTTGGCGCCGGTCAGCGACTTGACGATGGGTTCGATCGACGCAAAGGGCAAGGCCAAGGCCTCCGCGACCTCAAAGCCCGTGATCCGCGTCGCCGCCGCGGCGACGCGCAGCACCATGCCCTCGATCAGCGTTCGGTTGATCTCCGGCGGGGGCGGCGGTTCGATCTGCCGGCTGCTGCTGCTGGTCGCAGGCGTCGCCGACGGCACGGGCCGTGGGGAATCCACGTGCTCGAGGATGGCCGCGAAGAGCTTCTTGCCGAATCGCGCGCGGTCGGCGTGGTCGGGCGATTCGCCCTCGCGGCGGCGAGTGATCCAGTCCGGGACATCTTTGAAGACGATGGTGTTGCCGATCAGAAGCTGCACGATGTCGGGCTCGTTCGCAGACACACGCACGGCGATCCGAATCAGGTAGCCCTGGCTCTTGAGCGCCGCCCAACTGCGCTCCCAGGCGACATCTTTCTGCCCGGACCACGTCTGGCGCACCGTGCGGTCGCGCGCGATCGTCACGTCCTTCCGGTTCTGATAGCGGCGGCGCACGAGCTCAGTGACGTCTTTGTCGACGTCCTCAGCGACGAGCGCGGCCAGGGGCAGGGCGCGGTCGTCGACCGCGGGCCGGTTCTTGATCTCGAAGATGGTGTTAGCCGTCGGCGCGAGTGCCCGGATCACGCTCGCGTGCCGCGGGCAGAACGGCGTCCGTTCGATGAACTGGATGTGGCGCCGGCACCACCAGCTGTTGCACTTGCGCCCGGTCATGTCCGTGTACGCGCACGCCCAGCCCCGGCGCTCGCCGCAGTCGCTGTAGGTGCAGACGCCGGCGGGCTTCTGGCCGTCGGGGCGGGTCGGGAGCGGCTTCGGCGGCTCGACCTCTTCCTCGGCCGCGATCTCCTCGGAGATTGCCTCCGCGGGCGGGTGCGCGACGGCCGCCTTCGGCATGTAGTGGAAGGCGCCGGCGAACTCTTCACACGTCTGGAAGCGCTGGGTGCGGTCCTTGGCGGTCGCCTTCCAGATGATGTCCATGATCGGCGAGGGGATGGCGGTCGAGGCGCGCGGACGGTCGAAGACCTGCGAGTGCAGCACGGTGGGAAGCTGGCCGGTGAACGGCGGCTCGCCGTGCAGGAGCTCGTAAAGGATCATTCCGAGCGAGTAGATGTCGGCGGTTTCGTCGACCGGTTCGCCCTTGACCTGCTCGGGCGCCATGTAGGCGGGGGTGCCGACCATGCTCCCGGTCGCCGTCAGCCGGTGCTTGTCGTCGATCAGCTTGGAGATGCCGAAGTCGAGGATCTTGGTCTTGCCCCGGTTGGAGATCAGGATGTTGTCGGGCTTGAGGTCGCGGTGGACCACCTGGAAGTCGTGGGCGACGCCGACCGCGGAGAGGAGCTGCTGGATCAGGTCGACCGAGACGTCGACGGAAAAGCGCCCGTACTCGTCCAGCCACGAGCGCATGGAGCGCCCGTCCACCCACTCCATGACGATGAAAAGGACGGGGCCGTCCTCGTCGAAGTCGTAGACACGGACGATGCCGGGATGGTTGAGCGCGGCGACGGTCGCGGCTTCCCGGTGGAACCGCTGGCGGAAGCTCGGGTCGCTCGAGTACTGGTCGGACAGGACCTTGATCGCGACCGGGATCTCCAGCCTCGGATGGGTCGAGCGGTAGACCACCCCCATGGCGCCGCGCCCAAGCTCGGCCTCGATCGGATACCGCCCTAATTGTGTGGTGCTCACCTTGGCGTCTATGGGGGTGTCAGTATGCCCGACAGCGCCGGGCCAACTGGCCGCTTCCTTGGGACCGAAGGGGGCGCGGCAACGCGCCGCTGACCACTCCAAGTCGGAGTGAGAGCGTCATCGGACATTCGATCCCGGTAACGCAGACCTCGCCGTCTACCTGCGCGTCGGTGGATACGCCGGCGGGCGACCTACTTGCGCGCTTCCTGGGCGACGCTCTCCTGGATCGGCACCGCGCTTGCGCGCAGCACCTTCTTGTCGAACTTGCCGACCGAGGTCTTGGGCACCTCGTCGATGAAGCGCACCTCGTCGGGGAGCCACCACTTGGCGACCTTGTCGCGCAAGAAGTCGATGACCTCTTCCTGCGTGACCTGGCCCTTGAACTCGGGCCTTGGTACCGCGTAGACGACCGGCCGTTCGTCCCATTTCGGGTGCGCCAGACCGATCACCGCGGCTTCCAGGATCTTGGGATGCGCCATCACCGCGTTCTCGAGCTCGACCGACGAGATCCACTCGCCGCCGGACTTGATCACGTCTTTGGTGCGGTCGACGATCTGGATGTAGCCGTCGGGCGAGATCTTGGCCACATCGCCGGTGCGGAACCAGCCGTCCTCGGTCAGCTTGCCGGGGTCGTAACCGTTGTGGTAGCCGCGGGCGATCCACGGCCCGCGGACCTGGATCTCGCCAAACGCGACGCCGTCCCAGGGCAATTCCTCGCCGCTGGCCGGGTCGGTGATGCGGATCTGGACGCCGGGCACGATCAGGCCCTGGGTCAGGCGCACGTTCAGTTCGTTCTCCTTGGGCGTGCCCGCACGGACGCGGGCGACACTGCCGAGGGGGGACGTCTCGGTCATGCCCCAGGCGTGCAGCATGCGGAGGCCGAGGCCGTCCATGGCTTCCATGAGCGCTCGCGGGATGGCCGACCCTCCGCAGATGACCGTGTGGACCTTGGGTAGGCGCCTCCCTGTCTCCTTCAACAGGGCGGCAGTGCCGATCCAGATCGTCGGCACGCCGGCCAGGATCGTCGCCTCCTCCTGCTCGGCCAGGTCGACCACCGACTTGGCGTCGCCCATGAACCGGTCGGGGAACAGGACCTTGCATCCCGCCATGCCGCACGCGTAGGGCAGCCCCCAGCTGTTGGCGTGGAACATGGGGACGAGCGGCAGAACAGTGTCCTTCTCGGTCAGGCCCAGGTTGTCGGCCTGCAGGACGCCCATCGTGTGAATGAACTGGGAGCGATGGGAATACACGACCCCCTTCGGGTTGCCGGTGGTGCCGGACGTGTAGCACATGGCCGCGGCCATCCGCTCTGACAGCTTCGGCCACGGGTAGCTGTCCGGCTCGGCCTGGAGCAAGGACTCGTAGTCCAACATCTCGCCGATTCCCTCCTGGCTGTGCGAGGGCGCCGAGGCATCGGTCATCAGGACGATCCGCTGGATGCTCGGGATCTTCCCGATCAGGGGCTTCAAAAGCGGAAGCAGGGGCTGATCGACAAATAAAGTCTTGTCTTCCGCGTCATTGATGATGAACTCGAGATGCTGGGGAAACAGGCGCAGGTTCAGCGTGTGGAGCACGGCGCCCATGCAGGGCACCGCGTAGTAGAGCTCGAGGTGGCGGTGGTTGTTGAACGCCAGCGTGGCGACCCGGTCGCCAGGTTTGACGCCAAGCCGTTTCAGCGCTCCGGCCAGCCGGTTGATGCGAGGCACCATCTCCTGGTTGGTCATGCGGTGCAGGCCTTGCTCGACCTTGGTGACGATCTCCTTCTTCTGGTGAAGTCGCTCAATTCGCCAAAGAATGTCCTGGAGACTGAGCTCGTAGTCCTGCATCAAGCCTTCCACGCCGGCCACCTCCACCTTTCTTTTCCCAAGCGGCAGGTTAAAGATCGATGGTAAGCCCGCCAACGGTAGGATGCACACCCATGGCTTTACGAGGGCGGGCCGACCTCCACATGCACACGACGGCCAGCGACGGCTGGCCCTCGCCCCAGAAGCTGGTCGACCACGCGTCATTCACGGGCCTCGATGTGATCGCGGTCACCGACCACGACACGATCGAGGGCGCGCTGCGGGCGGCCGACCATGCGGCTCGGCGCGGTGGGCTGCACGTGGTGATCGGAGAGGAGGTCTCGAGCCGGAACGGTCACATCGTGGGCCTGTTCCTCGAGAAGCGGATTCGCCCCGGGATGTCGGCGTCGGCGACGGTGCACGCGATTCACGAGCAGGGCGGACTTGCAGTCGCCGTGCATCCTTTCTGGCGCACGCAGCGGCGGACGCGCAACGCGCGTGTGCACGGCGTGGGGTGGCTGGCAGCGGAGCTCGAGTTCGACGCCATCGAAGTCGAGAACGCCACGCCCGGCTTCTACGTCTTCAACCAGCTGGCGCGGCGCTTGAACATGGGACTCGGGTCAGCCGAGTTGGGCGGCTCCGACGCGCACATCCTGGACGCGGTGGGGCGCGCGTACACGGAGTTCTCGGGCACGACCCCGAAGGCGCTGCGGGGGGCAATCGAGGCGGGGACTACGCTGGCCGGGCGGCAACGGTACCGGGCGATGGGTTTGATGCGGTACGCCGCGTGGGGACTGAATCACGAGCGGTACGTCGCGGTAGTCTGAGTCCCCGCGCCCGCTTAGCTCAGTGGATCAGAGCATCTGTCTTCGGAACAGAGGGTCGGGGGTTCGAATCCCTCAGCGGGCACTTTTTTCGACCGGCCCATGCCTAGACACGTAGTCCTTCTGCGCGGCGTCAACGTCGTCCGCACCAACCGGGTGTCGATGCCTGCGCTGCGCCAGACGCTCGAGGACGATGGCTTCGAGGACGTCAAGACCTACGTCCAGAGCGGCAACGTCGTCCTCTCGAGCAAAGAGTCGTCGGAGCGCATCGAGCAGCGCGTTCGCGGCCTGCTCAAGAAGGCATTCGGCCTCGACATCGCGGTTGTCGTCCGCTCGCACCGTGAGCTCAAGTTGGTGGTCAAGCGCAACCCGCTCGCCAAGGTTGCGACCAATCCCAAGCGGTATCTCGTCACGTTCCTCTCCGCAAGACCGCCCGGCGAGGTCATGGAGAAGCTCAAAAAGGTGGCCGGACCCGAAGAGCGTTTCGTAGTCGTCGGGAAAGAGATCTACGCCTGGTTCCCTGAAGGTGTGGGCCGCTCTCCGCTGTGGGAAAGACTCGGGGCGAAGTCGCTCGGCGTCACCGCCACGTCGCGAAACTGGGACACCGTCACCACCTTGCTCGCGATGTCAGACGAGCCGGGCGACCGGTAGAATCAACCGGCTCAGCAGGGCGGCTGGCGGAACTGGTAGACGCGCACGTTTGAGGGGCGTGTGGGGTAACCCATCCGGGTTCGAGTCCCGGGTCGCCCACCATGGTTTCCGTAACGCGAACCGATGTTACGGGAAGGCGGAAGGTCGGGATGATGCTGTCGCGGCTCTCGACCCTGACCTCGACGATCAACTCCTTGAGCAGCGCCTTGCGCTGACCAGGCGTTCCGTTGAGCATCGCGTCGCGGACTGCCTCTTCCGCGTCCCGCACAGCCTTCATACTCGGCGCCACGACGCTCTTCGCGGAGTCACGGACTTCCTCGAGCTTCGCACGAAGCTCGGTCAGGCGACGCTCAAGAGCATCAACTCGACTAGCAAAGCGCGTCTCGGGTAGCCGGCCGTTCTCGAAGGCGTTGTAGTAGCGCTGGACAGCTGATTCGGTGCCCGATATCTCCGCCTCCAGGCGCCGGACCTGTGACGCGTTGTCCGGTCCTTGTTCGGCGACGTTTGAGCGCCCACGCTCGATGGCGGCGCTGACGACCTCTGAGTCCGCATACGTTGCCAGCAGAGACTCCAGGACCGCCTGGTCGAGCAGATCGGCCCGCAGAACATCAGAACGGCAGCCTTGCCTGCCGTGGCGGTTTCGCGAGAAACACGTGTAGTAGCGATAGCGGGCATTGCGCCCGTGGGCGGCCGTGCCTATGTAGCGCTTGCCACACGTCGCGCACACGACGAGCCCGCTAAGCAGAAAGTCCGTTGTGTTGCTGCGGCGCGTCGAGGCATCTTCGCCGCGCAGTCTGAGAAGGCGTTGTGCCTTGGCGAAGACGTCAGCTTCGATGAGCGCAACATGAGGCGCGTCGTACCGCACGTCGCGGAAGGCGATCTTGCCGACGTAGGCGGGGTTGCGCAGGACGTTGAGCACGCTGACATGGCTCCAGAGCTGGCCGGGCCGCGTCCGGTAGCCGTGGTGCGACAGGTAGTTCGCCACTCCGCGAGCGCCAAGTCGCTTCTTGGTATAGAGGTCGAAGATCAGGCGCGCGGCGGGCGCCTCCGTCTCGTTCTGCTCCAAAAGCGCAGTGTCACGGTTGAGGCGATAGCCGTATGGAGCGTGCCCGCCCAGCCACTCGCCGCGCGCCGCCTTGCGCTCCATTCCCGCGATTACGCGGTCGATCAGGGTGGCACGCTCGAACTCGGCGAAGACGCCGAGCATCTGGACCATCATCCGACCCGCGGCCGTGCCAGTGTCGAAGGGTTCCGTCGCGGAGCGGAAGCTCACGCCGGCGCGGTCGAGGTCCTCGAGGATCTGCGCCAGGCCTCGGACCGAGCGCGACAAACGATCGACTCGGTAGACGAGCAGCATGTCGTATCGCTTCGCTCGCGCATGAGCGAACGCTTGCTGAAGGCCGGGACGATCCAGAGTCGAGCCGCTCATCTGGTCGGTGAAGCGATGCACGAGCTGCCAGCTGTCCTGGCTCTGTACGTATGAGCCCAGACGCTGCGCTTGGGCTTCGAGCGAGAACGGTTGGTGTTCCTCGTCGGTCGAGATTCGCGTGTATGTAGCGACTCGCACGATGCTGGTCACGGATGGCGATCGCTTATCAGACACGGACACGTCTTATCACGGACTTGGTTGAAGGGGAATCCCCCTCACGCTCTGGATTCGCCAACATCTCGGCGAGAACTTCGACTGCGCGGGTGAAGTGTTCATCCGACATCCGGACGATGTTCGGTGGCGCGATCTTCAGGACCAGCGAATCTCCTGGGTATCGGGGTCCGAGTCTGACCCCTGGTTGCCGGCGGGCCGAGGGCAAGGCTCGCCAGCGAGGCGAGTGACGTTTCACATCTATACAATCTCCATTCAGAACTGTCCCACTTACCTTGAATCTGCCAGGATTGGTTGAAATGCCAGGTCTGAGGTTGGTGAAATTGGATAAAGCTGCAGGCCGACTCGGGTGCCACGTCGAGACACTGCGAGTCCACATCCGAACGGGGCGCCTGCGGGCGATTCGAGGGCCGCATGGCGCTTACTACGTAGACGCTGACGACCTTGCCTCTTATCCGAGACCGCGGCGGGGTTGGCCTGCTCCGGAGAAGTTCTCGGAGGAGGATCTAGAACGGTCGTGGTCTTTTGTTGAAGGCGTCCTTCCAAAAGCCAGAGCCTGGCGGCATCGCGAGCTTGCTCTGGTTGATGAGCTGCATGCGAATGCTGGGCGGAACCGCCGCCTCTACCGCCTGGTATCGGTGCATCGACTTCGCGGGCTCGGGCTGACATTTGGTCAGATCGCCGACGAGTTGGGCATCACGTCGCGGCACGCCCGCCGCCTCATCGCCGCGAGCCCGTTCCTGGCTCTTCGCCGGGAGTTGGTGCGCAGAGATAAGGCGCTGGCACAGGCTGACGCTCAGGCGGCGCGACGGGCGACGCAGGACTTGCCTAGGCGGCGTCGGCGCTGGCCACCCCGCCGCGCCAGTTGACTCGCGGTCTCAGACTAGGGTCTCCACGCGGGGTCAAGCGGCTTGAAGCTGGTTCCAGATCAGCCCAGTGGTCGATTGTCGAAACTCATTGCTGGAGGAATCTCTGCGGTGGATGCGTCTTGTAATGCGCTCGCAACCTAGCAGGCAAGCGGCACTTGAGCGACTACTGGATTGGCAGTGAGCACACGCATGTGTTTACGGATAGTGTCCGAAGTTGTAAACGCGTTTTTGAACTCGTTTGGGCTGGGTTCGGGAAATTGACCGCGAACCCCTTTGCGAACCCGCTTGCGAAACAGTCGTCGGGTCTCGTCCTTCCATAACGCGAACCGAAGACGCCGACGACTTCGAAGTCTTTCGCGAACCGTTTGTGAAAAATCTGCGGTGGCCCGCGTCCGTTACTGCCGACTCTCTTCGATCACGACCTGGGAGGTGTAGCCGCCCTCCGATTGGTCGCCGGGCAGCTGAATCATCCAGTCGAAAAGATCCGCTTCCGCGACCGTCACCGTCTCGCCGATCTTAAGACCGGGTACGTCGTGTGGGTCATTAGCGAGCTGTCCCACCACGTGCTGGCCTGGCCACTGGGTGACCACGAGCCAGAGGTATTCCTGCGAACCCGACCGGGTCTCGAATCCGTGTTTGACGAAGAGCAGTTCGCCCGGCCGAAGGCCGTCAGCAAATCGTTTCTTCGCATAGGGCATCTCGCCGATCGCTCGCGTATGCGCCTCCTGCATCCGCTCACTCGCTGTCTTTACCATGCGCGGGTTGCTGGTACTGCCGAGAAGGACGCCAGCGACCTTGTTCAGCCACACCCCCGTGTCCCGTTCGCCCTCGGGCGGAACCAGCCGAATCATCAGTGGCTCCGGTGAACGGACTTTGGGGTCGAATTGAAGCCCCACCCTGATGGCTGCGGCGGGTTGCGGCGAATCCGCTGTTGTTTCGCGGCCCTGGGCCTTCGCTACGAGTTCCGGTTCAATTACGACTTCACCCGGGACGTCAAGCTGGCCGGCTTTGCCTCCCGTCTCGACGGTCTTTCGCATTCCAGCCTCGATAAGGAGCTGAGCTACTGAGTTCATCAGAATGCTTAGGCGGTCGAGGTTCGGCGAAACGTCTCGAAGTTCGAGGTCCGGAAAGCCGAACTTACTCATGCCGCGGGTCGTCATCCAGCCCAACCCCGCTTTGTGCCCAAGTGAGAAGGGCACGATGATGTGTTGGGACGCGGCGATGTTTCCCCGTTCGGTGAACCAACGTCGGGCCGCATCCAATTTGAAGATCCGCAATGCCTCAGGATCGAATACAAGACCCTTGAGTTGGTCCGCCACCGCGAGGCTCGCGGCTAGGGCCGACCAGAGGCCGAACCGTGGAGGGGCATTCATATCGGCACAGCGGACCACCACAGCATGGGTGGCGCCGTTGAGGATGCGCTCCTCGACTTCGCCTAGACCCGTATAGCGCAGGAGGTTGACTGGTGGTGGTGGCAGCTGGCCAACTTTCTCGACCTGAAAGGTGAGGAATCCTGTGTCCCGGAACTTAGCAAGGTCGTCGCGCAACGGACTCTTTAGGTTGGCGTCCTGCCAGGCCGCCGCAGTCTGTTGAAGGGAAGCTTGTTCTGGAAGGCCCTCTGCCGGCGCGAAATAGACGACGTATACCGCGTCTAATTGAGACTTGAGTGGAATGGTGACCGGCGAGAGTGGCCGATCACGTTTAGCGAACCATTGGCGCATCAAACTCACTCTAGCCGGTCGCAGTTCACACCAAGATTGATCGGCGCTCCCTGGAGCTCAATTCGGTTCGCGTTACGGAAACTACGGCCCCACTACTGGAGGTTCTCCCTCAGATGCGTTGCGCGCAGACGCCTCGCTAACCTCAGGAGGTGACCAGACTACCCGTAATCGAGATCAACGGCCTTCGCTTCAACGATCTCGCCGGGTTCGCGGAGGAGTTCTCGACTCAGGCGCTCGCCGGACATCAATGGCACGGAAACCTTGACGCCTTCAACGACATCCTGAGGGGCGGATTTGGCACGCCGGAGGGCGGATTCACTCTTCGATGGTTGAACTCGACGCTCTCAACGGAGCGGCTTGGTTACCAGGAAACGGTCAGCTGGCTGGAAGGGATCAGGAAGACTGCCCATCCGTCGAATTGGCCATCGATTGATAGCAGACTCGAGGGGGCTCGACGCGGTGAAGGCCAGACAATGTTTGACATGCTCGTCGAGATCATTCGTGATCACGGACCGGGTGGGACCGAAGCCGAAGACGGCGTTCTACTGGAGCTTGCCTGACTCGCGTCGCCTTCGGCCCCGTCCTGGTCCTGCCGGCCAGTGAGGTTAATGTGTCGGCCGACGATCCTGGGCTGGTTCGCGTTACGGAAACTACGGCCCACCACAGTCGCTGGAGCATGGAGTCGGCCCACCTGGGGTGATCGAGCGTGCGGAAAGCCCCAGTCGCGTCTTATCGGATCAGGGCGAGGCCGTTCTTTCACGGCGCGCGTTCGGCGCCGTGAGCTCGGCGAGGAACTCTATCGCCCGAAGCAGGACCAGCTCCGAACGTTCGTAAGCAGTGATGTGGTCTTCGCCGGCGAGACGAACCACCCGCGCATGGCGAATTCGCTGAGCACCTCTCTCGGTCCCGTGCTCTGGGTCCTCCAGATCGCCGACAAACATGAGCACCGGCGCCGTGATCCGGGGAAGAAGAGCCCACGTGTCCCAGAGCCCGTATGCGTCGTACCACAAGGCAAGCATTTCTGGGTTCGTCGCGTCTACCTGGCGCTGAAACCACGGACTCAGCGTCCAACCCGAGTCTTCAAGGAAGCCTTTCCATCCACGCTCGCGTAGGATCGCGGCAACCCTCGCGTTGTCAGCGAGCAAGTTCGCCGCCGCGGCGGCATCTTCGGCGAGGGTTGCCTGCTGAAGGGTCATTCCACCGGTGGTGATCACCGCGGAGAACCGTTCCGGATGAATCGCAGCGGCACTCAGGCCGAAATCTGCTCCCTGCGAGTAGCCCCAGAACGCGGCGGAGTGGAGCTCTAGATGATCAAGCAGGGCGATGATGTCGTCGATGTAGCGCACGACTGCGTGCGCATGGGCCGGTCGCGGCTGGTCACTTCGACCGTGGCCGCGATGGTCGAACAGGATGCACGTCCGGATTGCTGAGAGTGCATCCACGTAACCCGCGTCTCGCCACATCGAGCCGTCTCCAGCGCCACCGGTGTGGAGGATGATCGGCGGACCGCTGCCGACGACTTCATAGTGGAGACGGATGTGGTCACGTGCGTGCAGGAATGGCATCGTGCCGTCACAAGATTGCGTTCCTCGGATCCGGTTTGCAATAGATCTCGCGACTCAGCTCATGCAACTGCCGGCTCTGGAATAAGTGCGACTGGGTTGCCGGCGACCGTCAAACCGTTGTTCGAGTTATGGAAGCTGTGGCCCACCAGAACGCTTTGCTCCACCGGTCGTTTCGAGCGTCTAAGCTTCGCGCTTGTGCCGGCTGGGGGCGTTCGCGAGGCAATCGATCGGTGGTTCAGGGCTTTTAATGCCAGGCAGTTCCACGACCTCCCTGGCCCTCCTGGAGAACTTTCCAGGTCTGCCAGATGCGTCGGTACATGCTGTTCGGGGGACTGAAGACAAATGGGTGCTCACGCCCTCCTGGACGCCCTTGCGGATCACTGGAAGCGGCGACCACTACACAGTGGAAGGGCGAGTCGCATACCCGAACGGTGAGGTCTGGAATTTTGTAGACGTGTTCGAATTCCGCAGCGGTAAGGTGGTCAAGCTCACCGAGTATTTCGCGCCCCCTTTTCCAGCCGCCGAGTGGCGAGCAAAGTGGGTCGAGAAGATGGAGTCAGCCAACCAGTAAGGGCGGAGGCGGTGTTCGCGCGCCTTGCCCCACTGATCTTCCCTGCCATTCGGGCACGAGTGGTCGTGTCCCGGGAGCGGTTTGCATCAATTGGGCACAGATGGCTGCGTCACCTGACCTTCTGACAGAACCATAGGTCGAAGAATCCGGAACCTCCGGGTCGGTTCGACATGAAGTACAGGGTCGCCCCGTCGGCCGAGATGTCGGGTCGCTCATCAGCAAATAGACCGTTGACGTTCGACCCCAAGTTCACAGCGGCGCCGAACGCGCCCGTAGATCCAGCGCGCACGGACACCCAGATGTCGAAATTCCCGGATCCACCCGCGCGGTCCGAGCCGATGTAGAGGGTTGAACCATCATTCGAGAGGCTCGGCTCGCAGTCATTGGCACCGCTGTTCACGCTCGCGCCACCGTTCACCGGCGCTCCGAACGGCGATGATCGCGTTGTCCTGCGCGCCACCCACACGTCGTCGCCGCCGGCACCGCCCGGCCGATCGGAGCAGAAATACAGTTCGAGTCCGTTGCCTGAGATGTCCGGGAAGCTGTCGCAGCACTGAGACCTGCCAAGGTCGACGACCTGCGGCAGACCGAAGGGATCGGAAGGCCTCAAGCGCGTGGCAACGAAGATGCGACCGTCGGGAGAGCGGTCGAAGAACAGCTCGAGACCGTCCGCCGAGGTGCTTGGCGCGCCCTCATTGGAGCTGGAGTTCACCTGTGCGCCAAGGTTGACGGCTGGGCCGAACGGCTCGGCCGTCGAGCTGCGGGTTGCCATCCAGATGTCACCGCCACGCGAACCCTTCCGGTCCGAGATGAAGTACATGAGCAGTCCGTCCTCAGAAACGGATGGGCCGCCGTCGAAATCGGCGCTGTTGGTCGCGGGGCCGACGTTGACCGCGCGCTCAAAGGCGGGGACCGCGAGAGGCGACGAACGGGAGTTGCTTGTCGTGCCGCAGCCGATCAGCAGCGCCACCAGAGTTGAGAGGGCAACTGTTCTCATGTTGATGCGCCAACGGCGCCGAACGATTGTCCCCGACCGTCAAACTATCCGCCGTGGCCGAGGGCGGGCAGCTTGATCCGAAGACACAGTTCCGGGAGCTGTACGACCAGGAGTACCGCTCGGTCTACCGCGCCATCCGCGCCGTGGTCCTGGACGCCGCGGCGGCCGAGGACCTGACCCAGGAGACCTTCGCCCGCGCCTACCGCGCGCGCCAGCGCTACACGCCGACGGCGCCGCCCGGCGCCTGGCTGAGGCGGATCGGCGTCAACCTCGCCATCTCCCACCTGAGGCGTCAGAAGCTGGCCCGTTTTCTTCCGGCGCGGCTCTACGTGGCTCCCGACCGGCGCGACTACGACCGCGCCGAGGCGCGCGACGTCGTCAGCAAGGCGCTCACCGCCCTCAGCCCCAAGCTCCGAGCGGCCGTCGTCCTTCACTACTACGAGGGCCTGACCCGCGAGGAGATCGCGCAGGTGCTCGGAGTGCCGGCGGGCACCGTGGCGTCGAGGATCGCCAAGGCCGTGGCGATCATGCGAAAAACCATGGGCAGCGACCAGCAACCGAAGGCCGCGCGTTCGACAAGTGAAGGTGCCCTACGTGGAAAATAAAGCCACTCAGGGAGGGCAGAGCATGCCCTCCGAGGCAGACGTCAGCCGGGCGATCCGGGCAGAGGTAGAAACCTGGACGCCGCGGCGTGGCCCGGACTGGTCGAACCTGATGATCCGTCTTGCCGCCGCCGGGCCCTCGCCCTGGGTGATCTACACAGCTGCGAGCGCCGCCCTCGTCGTCATCCTGGTCGCCGCTTTCGTGGTCGGCACCTACCTGCAGATCGGGGCGCTGGCGCCGCAGCCGATCGACACCCACGTCCCTCACTGACAGCTCTCAGCTGAGCAGTTCGATCTCCTCGTAGCCTCCGCGGCGTCGAGCCGCCGCCAGCACGACGGACCCCGCCGCCACATCCCACAGGGCGAGCCCGTGCGACTCGAACAAGGTGATCCCCGGCTCGTCGGGCCGCTCCCACCTCCCGGCGACCACGGACCCGAGCTCCACCGCCTGGGTCCAGTCGAACTTGCCTGCCTCCGCCGCCTGGATCAGGTCTCCGCTCTCGAGCTCCGCCGTGCCCAGCTGGTCGACGACCACCGTCTGCGCCCGCTCGACCAGCTCCGGTGGCAGCTCGGCCCGGTTGCGGAAGTTGGAACCGACCGCCACCACCATGGCGTGCGGCTCGACCCAATCGGCCTCCAGCACCGGCGTGTGGCTGGTCGTCACCGTGACGACGACGTCGGCTCCGCGCACCGCGGCCTCGGGATCGGGCGAGGCGACCGTGGGGACGCCAAGCTGCTCGTGCTGCTCCTCCGCGAACGCGGCCCGCCGCTCCTCGTTGCGCCCGTAGACGCGCAGCTCCTTGATCTCGAGCACGCTCGCCAGCGCGAGCGCTTGCGTCGCGGCCTGCCAGCCCGTGCCGATCAACGCGACCGTCGCCGACCCCGGCAACCCGATCGCCTTCACGGCAACCGCGGTCGCCGCGCCCGTGCGGTAGGCGCCCATGAAGTCGGCCTCGATCAGAGCCTGCAGGGAACCATCGACGCCGAACAAGACCACCAGGAAGCGAACGTGGCCGTTGGAGACCGTGTACATCTTGGCGCCGCTGCAGTTCGCGCCCGGGTACGTCGCGAACATGACGTTGAGCAGTCCGCCCGGGCCGAAGGCCCGACGCCTGGGCTCGTTCTGCGCGTCACCCTCGCCCAGCTCGCGCATCGCGTCCTCGACCGCGGCGACGATGTCCGGCATCTCGATCAGGTCCTGGACGTCGCTCTCGCGCAGGATCAACGCCATCGCATGGAGAATAACCGCCTATGTCCGCCCGCCCCTTGAACGTCGGCCTCATCGGCCTGGGCACCGTCGGCTCGCAGGTCGCCGACCGGATGCTGTCGTGGGGCCCACAGCTGTCGCGCCGCGCGGGCGTCGAGCTGTGCCTCGCCAAGGTGCTGGTGCGCGACGTCCAGAAGCAGCGCTCGATCGAGATCGCAGCCGACCTGCTGACCGCTGACGCTGCGGAGGTGATCGACGACCCCTCGATCGAGGTCGTCATCGAGGTCGCGGGCGGCGACGAGCCGATGCGCTCCTACCTCGAGCACGCGATCCAGGCCGGCAAGCACGTCATCACCGCCAACAAGGTCGTGATGGCCAGGCACGGCCCGCAGCTGCTGGACCAGGCCGCGGAGAAAAACGTCGACGTCTACTTCGAGGCCGCGGTGGGCGGCGGCATCCCGCTCATCAGCACGTTCCGCACCGACCTCCAGGCCAACCGCATCGAAAGCGTGTCGGCGGTCATCAACGGCACGACCAACTTCGTCCTCGGCCGGATGGCGTCGGCCGGCCTGACCATGGCCGAAGCGGTGAAGGAGGCCCAGGATGCCGGCTACGCGGAGGCGGACCCCACGGACGACATCGGCGGCTACGACGCCACCTACAAGCTCGCCATCCTCGGCTCGATCGCCTACGAGATCAAGGTGCACCCGGACGACATCTATCGCGAGGGCATCGACGGGATCGAGCCCGTCGACTTTCGCTACGCCGGCGAGCTGGGTTACGCGATCAAGCTCATCGCGCACACGCAGCGCCACCCAGGCCGTGTCGAGGCGCGCGTGCACCCGGCGATGGTGCCTCTCGACCATCCGCTCGCGCGCGTCGAGGGCGCAGAGAACGCCGTCTACGTGGAGGGCGACCTCGTCGGCAAGGTGCTGCTCGTCGGACAGGGGGCGGGGGGCAGGCCGACCGCCTCGGCGGTGGTGGGCGACCTGGTCGACCTGGCGCGCTCGATCCGTCGGGGCGTGCAGAGCCGGCCGTCGTTCAGCTTCGACGACCGCATCGGCGTGATCCCGATCGGCGAGGTGAAGACGCGCGCCTACTACCGAATCCAGGCAGAGGACCGGCCCGGCGTCGTCGCGGCGGTCGGGCAGATCTTCGCCGAGGAGGGCGTCAGCATCTCGAGCTTCATACAGAAGGACGCGTGGTCGCACGACCAGACAGCGGAGCTCGTGGTCACCACGCATCCATCGTTCGACGCGAGCCTGCAGAGGGCGCGAGAGAGGATGGCTCGGCTGGAACCCATCCGCGCGGTCTCGTCCTTCCTTCGCGTCTTCTAGGGACGGACGATGGGAGTGATCGCTCGCTACCGCGAGCGCCTGCCCGTCGGTCCGGCGACGCCTGAGGTCGACCTGCGCGAGGGCTCGACGCCGCTGGTGCCCAGCCGCAACATCGGGCGCGCGCTCGGCCTCGAACACCTCTACTTCAAGTACGAGGGCCTGAACCCGACGGGGTCTTTCAAGGACCGCGGCATGGTCGTCGCGGTGGCCAAGGCCCTCGAGGCTGGACACCGAGTGTTCATGTGCGCGTCCACCGGCAACACGTCGGCGTCGATGGCCGCATATGCGGCGCTCACCGGCGCGCGGGCCATCGTGGTCGTGCCCGCGGGCGAGGTGGCCCTCAACAAGCTGTCCCAGGCGCTCATGTACGGCGCCAAGGTGGTGGCCCTCAAGGGCAACTTCGACAAAGCGCTGGAAACCGTTCGCGACCTGACCGGGCGCTACCCCGTGGCCCTCATGAACTCGGTGAACCCGCACCGCATCGAAGGCCAGAAGACCGCGGCGTTCGAGATCGTCGACGAGCTCCACGACGCGCCCGACTACCTGGTCCTGCCGGTCGGCAACGCGGGCAACATCACCGCCTACTGGAAGGGCTTCCGCGAATACCACAAGGCGGGGCTGGCGACCCGCCTGCCGCGCATGGTCGGTGCCCAGGCGGAGGGCGCGGCGCCCATCGTCCACGGCACGCCGGTGCCCAGCCCGAAGACCGTCGCCTCGGCGATCCGCATCGGCAACCCGGCGTCGTGGGAGGGCGCCACGTCGGCGCGCGACGAGTCGGGCGGCCTCATCGGCGCCGTCACCGACACCGAGATCCTGTCGGCGCAGATCTGGCTGGCCGGCACCGAGGGACTCTTCGCCGAGCCGGCCTCGGCCGCCCCGCTGGCGCTGCTTATCCGCCTGGTCCAGGAGCGAAAGATCGAAAAGGATGCGGTGACGGTGGTGGTGTTGACCGGGTCCGGCCTCAAAGATCCGGACGCCGCGCTGAAAAACGTGGAACCCCCCATCGAACTCGACGGAGACGCCCGCACACTCGCTAAGGTCTTGAAGCTGTGAAAACAGGCGTCAGTCCGGACTATCGGCTGTGGTGGAGCATCGCCGAGTGCGGATAAGAGTCCCCGCTTCCATCGCCAACATCGGCCCCGGTTTCGACTGCATGGCGATGGCCATCGACCTGTGGCTCGAGGTGGAGGCAAACGAGGCCGATAGGCCCGCCTGGGAGTACGAGGGGGAGGGGGCGGACTACCTCTACGCGCACGAAAACCCGTTCACCCGTCTGTGCATGAAAGGACGCGTCCGCAGCGAGGTCCCGATGGGCGTCGGCCTCGGCAGCAGCGCCGCGGCCCGGCTCGCAGCCTCGGCCCTCAGCAGCCCCTGGGACGTCAAGTCGCACGTCATCGAGGCCGGCGCTGACGAGGGTCACCTCGACAACGTGGCGGCGTCGGCGTCTGGCGGTATCCGGATCGTCTCCGAGAAGGTGGACGAGAAGCTGCCCAATCCGGGATGGGGCCTGGCGCTCTTCGTCGCCCACCAGCCCCTGGCCACGGACAAGGCGCGCTCCGTGCTGCCGGCCGAGGTGCCCCTCGGCGATGCCAGCTTCAACGCGGCGCGGACCGCGCTGCTCGTGCGCGCCATCGTCTCCAAGCGCCCGTCGCTGCTGGGCCAGGCGCTGCGCGACCGGCTGCACCAGCCGCACCGCCTGCACCTCTATCCATGGGTCGAGGAGGTGATCAACGTCGCCGAGGCCGCGGGGGCTTACGGAGCGGCGATCTGCGGCGCCGGGCCCAGCGTGTTCGCATTCTGCGCCGCGTCGCAGGCGAACCGGATCGCAAATGCCATGGAGGAGGCGCATCCGCTTCGCGGTCGCGCGCTGGTGACCAGGATCACGGACAAAGGCATGTTTCGCACGTTGTGAGGCCTACCGCAAGCCTCATAGTCCAGAAGTACGGCGGGACCTCGGTCGGGTCCGCCGCGCGCATCCGTCGCGTCAGCCGCCGCATCGCGAACACCGTCGGTCAGGGCCACCAGGTCGTGGCCGTGGTGTCCGCGATGGGTCACACGACGGACCGCCTGATCACGCTCGCACAGAGCGTGAATCCGGAGCCGCCCGCGCGCGAGCTGGACATGCTGGTCGCCAACGGCGAGACGATCACGGCGCCGCTGGTCGCGATGTGCCTGCAGGGGATGGGCGTGCCGGCGGTGTCGCTGTCAGGCGCCCAGGCCGGAGTGAGAACGAGCGAGCACCACTCGCGCGCCCGCATCCGCGACATCAAGCCCGACCGGATCCTGGATGCGCTGCGCCGGAACCAGGTGCCGGTGATCGCCGGTTTTCAGGGAGTCACCGAGGAGCTCGAGATCACCACCCTCGGTCGCGGAGGCTCCGACACCACCGCGGTCGCCCTCGCGGCGGCGCTGGGCGCCGCATCGTGCGAGATCTACACCGACGTCGACGGCATCTACACCGCCGACCCACGCGTCGTGCGCTCGGCGCGCAAGCTGAGCCACATCCAGTACGACGAGATGCTGGAGCTGGCGGCTGTCGGTGCGCGCGTCATGCACCCGCGCGCCGTGGAGATCGCCGAGCTTTACAACGTGCCCATCCACGTGCGGTCGAGCTTCCACGAGGGCATGGGTACGATGATCGTCGCCCACGTCCCGATGGAAGATCGCCAACGTGTGCGCGGCATCGCACAGGAGACGAACGTCGCCAAGATCACCGTGATCGGCGTCCGCGATCGCCCGGGCGTCGCCGCGACCATCTTCGAGCCGCTCAGCGCGGCGGGCATCTCCGTCGACGTCATCGTCCAGAACATCGGTCGCTCGGGCCACACCGACCTCACGTTCTCGGTCGCCGAGTCAGACCTGAAGGCGGCAGAGAAGCTGGTCAAGACCGCGGCCAAAGAGGTGGGTGCCACGCGCGTCTCCTCGGCGGGCGGGATCGCGAAGCTCTCCATCGTCGGCACCGGGATGCTTGGAACGCCGGGGATCGCGGCGCGGATGTTTCGCGCGCTCGCCGAGGCGGGCATCAACATCGAGATGATCAGCACGTCCGAGATCCGGATCACGTGCCTCGTCGCCCGCGACCAGGTGGAGCGCGGTGTGCGCATCCTGCACAAAGCGTTCGAGCTGGACGCCGAACTCGCCTAAGCGATGCCTGTAAACGTCGCCATCGTCGGCCCGGCCGGGGCCGGCAAGACCACGCTGTTCAATGCGCTGACCGCGGGCCGCGGCGCGGACGGTGTCGGCATGGTGGACGTCCCGGACGAGCGGCTGACTCGCCTGACGGAAGCGGTCAACCCGGCCAAGACGACGCCGGCACAGGTCCGCGTCGAGGATTCGCCTCCCGGGAGCCGCGCCCAGCGCGTGGCCTTCGCGCGCCAGGCCGACGTGCTGCTCAAGGTCGCCCGCTGCTTCGGGCCGGACCCTGACCCGGTCGTCGAGCTCGAGGAGTTCGCGCTCGACCTTGTGCTGGCCGACCTCGCATCTGTGGAGAAGCGCCTCGAGGTCGTGGGCAAGGAGGCAAGGGCGGGGAAGAAAGACGCCCGGGCGGAGACCGAGGTCCTGGCCGCGGCCAAGGAGCACCTGGACGCCGGGCAGCAGCTGCGCACCCTGGCGTTGGAGCCTGACCAGCGGGCGATGCTCCTGGGGATCTTTCCGGTGACGCTCAAGCCGGCCGTTTACGTCGCCAACGCCGCGGAGGACCGGCTCCCGGCCGGCGGCGAGGCGGCGCTCAAGGTGAAGAAGCTGGCGGAGGGCGAGGGCGCGCCCTCGATCACGCTCTCGGCGCGCCTGGAGGCCGAGCTGGGCGAGCTGGATCCGGGCGAGCAGGCGGAGATGCGCGCGAGCTACGGCATCGACGAGACGAGCCTGGGCCGCATCGCCCGGGCCGTGTGGGAGGCGGGGGGCCTCATCACCTACTTCACCGCCGGCGAGCCCGAGGTGCGGGCCTGGCCGTGCGAGCGCGACGCGCCGGCGCCAATCGCCGCCTCCAAGATCCACACCGACTTCGAGAAGCATTTCATCCGGGCGGAGGTCACCTCCGTCGACGAGCTGGTGGCGGCCGGCTCGATGGACGCTCTGCGAGCTGCGGGCAAGCTGCGGGTCGAGGGCCGCGAATATCGCGTCAAGGACGGAGACGTCATTTTTTTCCGCATCGGTCGCTAAGTGCTTGCGCTCGGCGCCTCGGGGTTTCCAGAATTGCCGCCATGGCCCATCTGAAGTTCAGTGGGGCTCATGTGTGGGTGCGGGTCGAGGGTACGGAGGCGGTGCTCGGGCTGAGCGATTACCTCCAGGACCACATGGGAGACCTCACCTCACTCGAGCTGCCGGATCTTGGTGACATCATCCGCGCGACCAGGCCTATGGGCAGCGCCGAGTCGGAGGACGAGGTGACGCGGATCGAGGCGCCCATCTCCGGCGAGGTGACCGAGGTCAACGCGGCCGCGCTGGAAAATCCCGAGATCGTCAACAGCGATCCTTACGCGGGCGGCTGGCTGCTGCGTGTGCGCATTGAGGATTCCACCGAGCTCGACGAGCTGATCGGCGAGGAAGAGTACGCCGAGCTGACGACCGAGGCCTAAGAGATCCCGTAGGCCTCTCGGGTCGGCCGCCGGAGCAGGAACACGAGCACAGGAATCCCCACGAGGAGCAGCGACCAGGCCGACGAGACCACGACCGCGACGACCCAGCCCCAGGCGCGAAAGCTCTTGAGCCCGTAGTAGGCGGCCCCGTGCAGCACGGCCGCGACCAGCTCGAGGAAGGCGATCAGGATCGACTCGACCACGAGCAGGTTGTCGACGTTGGCCGTGATGCCGGCGTTGACCAGCGCCTGGCGCAGCTGGTCGCGGCCGAGCGGCGCCGCCATGACGGCGGCGAACTGCGTCAGCTCGATGAGCCAGAAAACGGCGCCCGCGGCAAACAGGTAAGGGAGCCAGCGGAAACTGTTGCCAGGCGACGTTTTACTCAAAGGGACTTGACAGTCACTACATTCGGGGTTATAAATGCACCGGGATACAACATATCGTAGCCAACGTCTCAACAGGTTGAGTCCCACGGCCCAACGACAGGCAGGCGGAACCCTCCCCGAGTAGCACCCCACGACGCAGCACGAGATCCCCTTGCCGCCTGCCTGTCCTGTCCTCCCCCTCACCTCCCCACTTGCTGGGGAGGTCGGCCCCGACCGCGCAGCGGTCTCGGCCGGGTGGGGAGAGTCCAGCCAGTTTCATATCCTCCTTAGACTTGCAGATCGATGAGTCGCAAGGGCAAGAAGCGAGCCAAAGGCAAGTTCCGCCAGCCGATGCGGCCTGCCGGGCCGCCATCCGCCGCCGCCGCTGCGGCCACCACGCAGGCTTCGGCGCCCGCGCGCAGCGTCTCCCAGGCGCGGGTCGGCGGCGACCAGGCCCTGGTCCGCGCCGTCGAGATGTCGCTCGGCGCGCGCAACCAGATCGTCAAGCAGCGGGGCGGCCGCTTCCTGGTTCAGTCAAGCGATCCATCGATCCCGCTCGACCGCGTACCGTACTTCACCAAGGATCTGGTTCGGCTCCTGGTCGTGGGCGCGGCCATGATCGTCCTGCTCGGGGTGGGCTCGGTAATCATTCCGCTGCTCGTCAAGTAGAGCCGGCCGCCGGACGGAGGCAAACGCCCCGAACGTAGACTCTCGGCGTGAGAGTCGTTCTTTTCACCGGGAAGGGCGGTGTGGGCAAGACGTCGGTCGCCGCCGCCACCGCCGTTCGGTGCGCGGCCGCCGGGTACCGCACCGTCGTCATGAGCACCGACCCCGCCCATTCGCTTGGCGACTCGTTTGACATCGAGCTGGGCACCGAGGCGACCAGGGTCGCTAACAACCTCTGGGCGCATGAGGTCTCGTCGCTGCACGAGATGCAGCGGCACTGGGCAAAGCTCCACGAGTACGCGGTCGAGGTCTTCTCCACTCAGGGCCTCGATGAGGTGCTGGCCGATGAAGTCGCGAATCCGCCAGGGATGGACGAGGTCGCGTCGCTGATGTGGATCAAGCACTACGCGCAGCGGGGGGAGCACGACGTCCTGATCGTCGACTGCGCCCCGACCGGCGAGACCCTGCAGCTGCTGACCTTCCCCGACGCCGCCAAGTGGTGGCTGGACAAGATCTATCCGTGGTCGCGGCGCGCAATGCGCGTGGCGCGCCCGGTGCTGCAGCCGATGATGCACATGCCGCTCCCCTCGGACGAGGTGTACGCGTCGCTCAAGGACCTGCTGCTCGACCTCGATGGGATGCGCAAGGTGCTGACCGACCCGGCGACCACAACCGTGCGGATCGTCCTGAACCTCGAAAAGATGGTGGTCAAGGAGGCCAAGCGCGCCTACACATACCTCAGCCTGTTCGGTTACGTCACCGATGCGGTCATCGTCAACCGCCTGCTGCCGGGGGAGCTCCACGACGAGCTCTTCCAGAAGTGGCAGCGCATCCACCAGCGCTATCAGATCGAGGTCGAGCAATCGTTCGCGGGGATCCCGATCTTCAACGTGCCTCTCTTCGACCGCGAGGTGGTCGGCGAGAAGATGCTCGCGCGCATGGCGCAGGCGATCTACGGCGAAGACGACCCCGCCCAGCGCTTCGCCACCACCAACCCCCAGCGCATCGACAAGGACGGAGCCGACTATGTGCTGACGCTGAAGGTTCCGTTCGTCGACAAGTCGGCCGTCGACCTCAGCCGTCACGACGGCGACCTTTACGTGACAGTGGGCAACTACCGCCGCGAGATCACGCTGCCGCGGGTGCTCTCGCGTCGCGACACGGCGGGTGCTTCGATCGAGGATGGCGAGCTGCGCGTGCGTTTCGCGCCACGCGCGGAGAGCAAGACCAGGGCGTCGAAGTCATGACCCGTGACGGCGAGCGAGTCATCGAGCTGGTCAACGAGCTGGGCTCGCGCGTCGGCAACGTGCTGTCCGACATGGTCCCGCCGGCCGCGCAGGTGCACCTGCTCAACGCGCAGCGCGAGCTCATCACCGCGCTGATGCTCATCTACGAGAACCGAGTCGCGCCGGCGCCACAGGCCAAGCGGGCGCGGCGGGCTCGGACCGGGCGGCGGACGACGAGGCGCGACCGCAAGATCGACATCGAGTGAAGATCCCCACGAAATCTGAGGCTGCGCCGTGATTTCGCGGGGGCCCCTGTTTTGAGCCTCTTCGGCGCCTTCATCCTGGGCGCGCTGCTGCTGGTGCCGGCGCTCGTGGTCGCGGTCCCCGTCCACGAGATGGGCCACGCGGCCGCGGCCTACCTTCAGGGCGACCGCTCGGTCCGCTACTTCGGCTACTTCAACCCCGATCCTCGTCGCTTCCTCGACCCCTTCGGCGTCATCGCCGTCTTCGTGGCGCTGGTCGGCTGGGGCCGGCGCGTGCCGATCCAGCCGAACCGCATCAACACGCCGCGGCAGAGGGTCGTCTACGAGCTGGGTGGGCCGGCGGCCAACCTCGCGATCGCCATCGTGCTGGGCCTCGTCCTGCGCGCCTGGCTGCGCGCCGGCCTGCCTTTCGCGTTCGAGCTCGGGCCAGGCATCCTCGGCTACGCGATCTACGTGATCATCTTTCTGAACCTGTCGCTCTTCGCGTTCCAGCTGCTGCCCATCCCCGGCCTTGACGGATGGAACGTGATCGAGGCCATCTTCCGCAGCCGGAGCTCTCGCTTCTTCTATGACGTCAGCGTCCGCAAGCGAGAGGTGTGGGCCGGCTGCGTCGTCGTCCTTCTCGTCTTCCAGTTCTTCCAGGGCGTCAACCTCCTCAACTACGTCATGACGCCGTTTTTCCAGCCCGCGAGCCTAATCTCAATAGGCGAATGCGACGGGTATCGAATTCCAGGCTTCACGGGTCTGTATCCCTGCCTGCTGTAGGCACGCTGGTCAACGAGCCCGCGTACGCGGAGCTCGTGGAGCAGTACGGGCGCATGCGGGTCGTCGAGGCGATCCGGCACCAGATCGCGGCCGAGCGCGCGGGCGAGGATGACGGCGCTACGCGCCTGGCGGCGGTGTCGGCCAGGTTGCAGACCGCCGTCGCCCCCAGGCTGCGCAGGGTCATCAACGCGACCGGGGTGATCCTGCACACGAACCTGGGCCGCGCGCCGCTGTCCCAGGCGGCGATCGAGGCGCTTGGCGTCGCCGCCGGCTACAGCAACGTCGAGCTCAACCTCGAGACCGGCAAGCGGGGCGAGCGGGCGAGCCTCATATCGGATCTGCTGACCGCGCTCTTCGAATGCGAGGCGGCGTTCGCCGTCAACAACAACGCGGCCGCGGTGCTGCTCGCGCTGACCGCGCTGTGCAAGGGCAAAGAGGTGATCGTCTCGCGCGGCCAGCTGGTCGAGATCGGCGGGTCGTTCCGGATGCCGGACGTTATGCGCCTCTCCGGCGCGCGGATGGTCGAGGTCGGGACGACGAACCGCACCCGCGCCTCCGATTACGCGGAGGCGATCACGCCCCGCACGGCCGCCCTGCTTCGGGTTCACACCTCGAACTTCCGCGTCACCGGCTTTGTGGAGTCCGCGGGATTGGGCGAGCTGGCGGAGATCGCGAGGCGCCATGCGTTGCTCCTGATCGACGACCTCGGCAGCGGAGCGATGCAAGCGATCGCGGACGAGCCCACGGTCGCCGAATCGCTGCGCCACTGCGACGTCGTCACCTTCTCGGGCGACAAGCTTCTTGGCGGCCCGCAGGCGGGCATCATCGCCGGACGGGCGGAACCCGTTTACAAGATGGCCCGCCACCCTTTGGCGCGGGCACTCCGCATCGACAAGCTCACCCTGGCGGCCCTCGAAGCGACGCTGCGGCAGCGCATTATCGGGCGGGCCGGCGAGATTCCCGTCGAGCGGATGCTGCACGCGCCGGTCGAAGACGTCCGGCGCCGGGCCGCGATGTGGTCGGTCAAGCTCGAGGAGCGCGGCGTCAGGACGCGACTCGTCGAGGGATCGTCCGAGGTCGGTGGCGGGTCGCTTCCGGGGCGCCCCATCCCGACGGTCCTGCTCGCCATCGAAGGGCCGGCTTCGCGGATCGCGACGGCGCTTCGGCGGGGGGTCCCGCCGGTGATCGCGCGCATCGAGAAGGACGAGTGCTGTCTCGACCCGCGCACTGTGCTGCGGGGCGAGGACGAGGCGCTCATCGACGCGGTGGAGGCCGCTGCCCTCAGCAGCCAAAGATGAGCTTCGTCGTCGGCACCGCGGGCCACATCGACCACGGCAAGTCGACCCTGATCAACGCGCTGACCGGCATCGACCCCGACCGGCTGGCCGAAGAGAAGCGACGCGGCATGACGATCGACCTCGGCTTCGCGCACATGACGCTGCCCAGCGGGCGCGAGATCGGCATCGTCGACGTGCCTGGCCACGCGCGGTTCATGCGCAACATGCTCGCGGGTGCGCACGGCCTCGACGCCATGCTGCTCGTGATCGCGGCGGACGAAGGTGTGATGCCGCAGACCCGCGAGCACCTCGAGATCGTCGACCTGCTCGAGGTGCGGCGCGGGGTTGTCGTCCTGACCAAGACCGACCTCGTCGACGCCGACTGGCTGGCACTCGTCATCGAGGAGGTCCGCACCGCGCTCCACGGCACTTCGCTCGACGGTGCGGAGGTGGTCCCCGTCTCGGCCGTGGCTGGCGACGGGCTGGCGGCCCTGGTGGCCGCGCTCGACTCCGTGCTGGAGGCGTCCGACGAGCGAGCGGACCTGGGACGGCCGAGGCTGCCCATCGACCGTGTCTTCACGATGAGCGGCTTCGGCACCGTGGTCACGGGGACGCTGGTCGACGGTTCGATCAATGTTGGCGACGAGCTCGAGCTGGTGCCGCGAGGCCGGATGGTTCGAGTCCGCGGTCTGCAGCGACACAACCAGAAGGTGGAGTCGGTCGGACCGGGCAACCGGGTCGCCGCCAACCTCAGCGGCGTCGAGAAGGCCGACCTGGCGCGGGGCGACGTCCTCGCCCGGCCGGGCACCATGCGGCCCGTGCGCCGCGCCGACGCCAGCGTGCGGGTGCTGGCCTCGGCTCCGCATGCGGTCCATCACGGCGCCGAGCTGCTGCTGCACACGGGCACGGCCGAGGTCGGCTGCCGCGTCATCGTGCTCGACGGCGACGAGGTCGCACCAGGCGCCGGCGGGTGGGTCCAGGTCTATCTCGACCGTCCGATCGCCGCCTCCGCGAAGGACCGTTTCGTGCTGCGGGTTCCGAGCCCCGCGGTCACCGTGGCGGGCGGGGTCTTTGTCGATGTCGCGCCGCGAAAGCACGCACGGCATGATTCCGCGATACGAGAGTCGCTCGCGCGCCGGGCCGCGGGCGACGTGCTCGAGCAGGAGCTGGGCAAGTACCCGCGCGGCGTGACCGTGGCGGCCCTGCTCAAGGCGACGGTGGCGCCGCAGGCCGACATCGAGAAGCTGCACGCGAGGCGAGTCGGCGAATGGCTCTTCAGCGACGATGCGTGGGGCTCGATCGCGGCACGTGCGACACGCGAGCTCGAGGCTTACCACGGCGCGTTCCCTTTCCGGGCCGGGATGGCTCGGGAAGAGCTTCGCAGCCGGCTTGGCGTCTCACCTGCATCGTTTGCCGCTGTCGTGGCGGGCCTGGTCCAGGACGGGCGCGTCGTCGAGCGCAACGGATCGCTGGCCGCACCGGGACACGAGGTCGAGCTGGAGAACCGTCCCCAGGCGGAGCTGCTGCGCCTGCTCGGGGCCGAGCCCTTCACGCCGCCGTCCCTTGCCGAGGCGATGCAGCAGAGCGGCGCGGACGAGGAGATGGTTCGTGCGCTCGCTCAGCGCGGAGACATCGTGCGCGCGAGCAATGACGTGGCGTTCACGAGGGATGCGTACGAATCGGCGGTCGCACTCGTGAGGGAGATCGTCGCGGTGAGCGGCTCGGTTACGGTCGCGCAGCTGCGCGACCGCATGGGCGCGAGCCGTCGCCCGGTGCTGGCTCTGCTCGAGTACCTGGACTCGCAGCGCGTGACGCGCCGGGTCGGAGACGCCCGCGTCTTGAGGTAACACATCAGAGGAAACCTGCCGGTTTCCTCTCCTCGGGGCGTCGGCAAGGCCGACGCGGCCTGCGGCCGGGCAAGCGCCCCTGCTCTCCTTCGGCAAGGTTTGGCTTGGTAAGGTTCGCGAACCGATGCGCATCGCGGACTTGCTGAAGCGCGAGCGGCCGACGGTCTCGTTCGAGTTCATGGCGCCTCGCGACGAGGGCGAGGTCGACGTGCTCGAACGCACGGTGGCCACCCTGGCCGGCCACGCGCCGGACTGGGTCTCGGTCACCTACCGCGTGCGCACCGGAGAGAAGACGCTCGACCTGGTGACTCGCATCAAGCGCTATTACCACATCGAGGCGATGGCCCACCTCACCTGCGCGAACACCGCCGACCGCACGCGCCAGATCCTCAACTGGATGGAGCGGGAGGGAGTCGCCAACGTGCTCGCTTTGCGCGGCGACCCACCGGTTTCCGGCGAGCCGTTTCAGGCCGCCGATCCGCAGCTCACGCATGCCAGCGACCTGGTCTCGCTGGTGCGGCGGAGCGGCTACCGCTTCGGCATTGGCGCCGCCTGCAGCGCCGAGAAGCACCCGGAGAGTCCCGACCTCGAGCACGAGTTCCGCTACATGAAGCTCAAGGTCGAATCGGGCGCGGACTTCCTGATCACCCAGCTCTTCTTCGACAACCGCTTCTACTTCGACCTCGTCTCTCGAGCGCGGGCGGCGGGGATGACCGTGCCGATAGTCCCTGGCCTCATGCCGGTGGCGAGCCGGCGCTCGCTCGGGGTGATGACGGCGATGTCAGGCGCCACGGTGCCGCCTCCTCTTCAGGCGGCGATCGACCAGGCGGCCGACGACGATGCGGTCCGCGCGGTCGGCGTCCAGCACTGCATCGCCCAGTGCGTCGAGCTCCTGGAGGCGGGCGTGCCCGGCCTGCACTTCTACACCTTCAACCGCGCCCGGGCGCCGATCGAGATCCTGGCCGCCCTGCGCGGACAGCAGCTACTCGCCTCCTGATTCGACCGCCGGAATTACCCTAGTCGCGCCATGCTCGCTGGAATCGACCTCGGCGGCACCCAGGTGAGGGTCGCGCTCGCGCGCTCTGACGGCCGCCTCGCCGCGAGCATCAAGACGAAGACGGCGCTCCTTCCGAGCGCGCAGTCGATGGTCGACTGGGCGGCGGCTGAGATCGACCGCCACCGGGGCCGCGAGAAGGTCCGCAGCATCACCATCGCCGCGCCGGGGCCGATCGACATCAAACGCGGCGTCCTCGTCAACCCGCCCAACCTGCCGTGGCAGAACGTGCCTCTCGTGGCGATGATGGGACGCGCCACCGGCGCCAAGGTCAACCTCGCCAACGACGCGGACATGGCCGGCCTCGGCGAGTTCCACCACGGCGCCGGCCGCGGCACCCGGAACATGGTCTACATCACGTGGTCGACCGGGGTCGGCAGCGGCCTGATCATCGACGGCAACCTGCATCGCGGCGCACACGGCACGGCGGGCGAGATCGGGCACATGATCGTCGACCCGAACGGCCCGCTTGACAACTGCGGACAGCGCGGCTGCCTCGAGGCGTTTATCAGCGGCAGGGCCCTCGCCCAGGAGACGGGACACCCCGCGTCCGAGCTGTTCGCGGCGGCAGCCCGCGGCGATCGCGCCGCCCGGATGGTCGTCGAACGCGCGGCGCGCTACATGGGCCTGGCCCTGATCAGCCTGACCAACGTGCTTGACCCCGAGGTGTTCGTGATCGGCGGCGGGGTCTCACGCTCGTGGGCCCTCGTTCAGCCGACCATGCTGGAAACACTCCGTTCGTCGCCCTTCATCAAGCCCGCACGCCGGCCCTACCTGCGTCGCGCCCGCCTGGGTGATCGCGCGGGGCAGGTGGGAGCCGTCGAATGGGCGCGCATCAACCAGTAACCGAAGGGGAGCTGCTGGGACTCCTCAAGCGGGCGGCGGCGGAGCATGGCGTCACGGCGTGGGTGGTCGGCGGCTACGTCCGCGACAAGCTCCTGGGCCGGCCGCACGCCAACCCCGACGTGGTGGTCGAGGGTGGAGACGCCCTGGACCTGGCGCGGCGCTTCGCCGACCTTGCCGGCGCGCCGCCGCCGGTGATGTTCGAGCGTTTCGGGACCGCGCAGGTGACTCTGCCGGGCAGCCTGGTCGAGTTCGTGACGGCACGGTCCGAGTCTTACGCGCCGGGTTCGCGCAAGCCGGACGTGCAGCGGGCGAGCCTGGAGGCAGACCTCCGGCGGCGCGACTTCACGATCAACACCCTGCTGATGGACCTCGACGGCAAAGTCGAGGACCGTCTCGGTGCGCGCCGCGACCTCGAGGCCCGGCTCCTGCGCACCCCCGCCGATCCGCGGCAGACGTTCAGCGACGACCCGTTGCGGATGCTGCGGGCCATCCGGTTCGCCGCCGAGCTGGGTTTCGAGCTCTCCGGAGACCTCGTGCCGGCCATGCGCGAGCTGAAGCGGCGCCTCGCGCCGCCGGTCATCTCCATCGAGCGGATCAGCGACGAGCTTCGCAAGATGCTGGTCTCGCCTCATCCCCAGCGAGCGCTCGAGCTGCTGGACGACGCCGAGCTGCTCGAGGTCATCCTGCCCGAGATCGCCGCGTGCAAGGGCGTCCCGCAGAGCGGCTACCACACGCACGACGTGTTCGGGCACACCGTGCTCACGGTGGCGGCGACGCCCCCCGACCTCCTGCTTCGCGTGGCGGCGCTCTTCCACGACGTCGGCAAGCCGAGGACGGCCCGGGGAGACGGCACCTTCATCGGCCACGAGGAGGTGGGGGCCGAGATCACGAAGAGCACGCTGGAGCGGCTGCGGTTCTCCGTGAGGGAGGTGGGCGTCGTCGTCGGCCTGGTTCGGCTCCACCTCCGGCCGGTGTTCTACAGGTCGGAGTGGACGGACGGGGCCGTGCGGCGCCTGGCCCGAGACGCAGGCCCCCTGCTCGATCGCCTGATGGCCCTTGCCCGTGCCGACATCGCCGCCTCGGCCTACCCGGAGCCCGAGAAGCTGGACGAGCTGCAGGCGAGGCTCGACGCGGTCCGCGAGGAGCGGCCCTCTCGGCTTGCCCCGATGATCACGGGCGAGGAGATCATGCGGATCCGCCGCCTGAGCCCGGGGCCTGAGGTCGGCCGGATCAAGCAGAAGCTGGAGGAGCTGGTCATCGACGGGGAGATCCCGCCTGACAGGAAGGCGCTGATCGATTACTTGTCGACCCATCAAGAGTTGTAGCGGGGCGCTCGGCAGCCGCTATGCTGCCCTAGGAGGGGGCCGCCCATATTTTTCTTTGGGGTTCATGGCGGCCACGGAGGAGTCGATATGGCCGATATTGCGGTGGAAGCGGCTGGCCCAGCCAGCACAAACGGGGGCGCCGACCCGAGCGTCCTCGAGCCGAAGGCGACGGTGCTCGCGCGCGACGACGCGCTGTCCGGGAAGCTGGTGCTCAAGGGACCTGGACATGTCCTGGGCAACTTCACCGGGCAGATCGAGTGCGAAGGCGACCTGCTGATCGGCCCTGAGGCCAACGTGGAGGCGGACATCAGGGGCGCGCGGATCACCGTGTCCGGGGTGGTCAAGGGCAACGTCATCGCCAGCAACCGCCTGAAGATCACGAGCACCGGCCGCCTCGAGGGGGACGCCACCGTGGGCGCCCTGGTCGTTCAGGAGGGAGGCGTCCACTACGGCGTGATTCGAGTTCACCCCGAGGGCATCCCCGACACGCCGCCGGAGCGGCTGGCCCAGGTGCCGGCGCAGTCGACGGTCGTCACCTTGAGGACCCCACTGCCGAGCACAGTCGGTAGAGTCAGAAAGTTCTGGGGTGAGTTCTTCTAGGAGACCTGCGAAAAAGCCGTCCCGGGCTCGAGGCCAGGCGCCCCGCGCCCGGGCGGCGAAACCGAAAGTGGCGCCGCTGCCAACTCCGAAGCCCCTGCCGGCCAAGCCGGCGGTGCCCGCGCCCCGCCCCGGGATCAGGCTCGCCGGTTCCGGGTCGTCGAGGCTGACCATCAAGCCGACCCCGACCACGGGTCCGCGTCCGGCCCTCCAGCTCTCGACCAAGGTCCGGCCGGGCGGATCGCGTCCCCTCAGCGAGGTCGAGCTCGCAGAGGACGAGGTCCTGATCGACGGGTTCGACGCCCTGCTGCGCGACGAGAGGGTGCGCGTCACCGCCGTCCTGGAGAGGACGTGCGTCTACGTGGACCGAGGAGGCGACCGCCGGCTGGCGCGCAAAGAAGATTTGTGGGTCGAGGCGGACAAGCTGCCCATACGGCAGCGCGGCATCGGCTAGTTTTCTAGTACTAACGCGATGATCGAAGAGCCGAAGATCAACCGCAACCTGGCGCTCGAGCTCCTGCGCGTGACCGAAGCCGGCGCGCTGGCGGCCGCCCCTCTCCAGGGCCGAGGCAACAAAGACGCCGCCGACCGGCGGGCGGTGGAGGCCATCCGCGAGTCCCTGGCCTCAGTCGACATGCGGGGCACGGTCGTCATCGGCGAGGGCGAGAAGGACGAGGCGCCGATGCTCTTCTTCGGCGAGCAGATCGGCAACGGGCTGGAGCCCGAGGTCGACGTCGCGGTCGACCCGATCGAAGGCACCAGCCTGACCGCGTCGGGCCTACCCGGCGCGATCTCGGTGGTCGCCCTGGCCGAGCGCGGCTCGATGTTCACCACCCACGTCCACTACATGCAGAAGCTCGTCGTCGGCCGCAAGGCGCGCGGGGTGATCGACCTGGAGATGCCCGTCGAGTGGAACCTGCGGCGCATCGCCAAGGCCGAGGGCCTGCCCGTCCAGGAGCTGACGGTCGTCGTCCTGGATCGCGACCGGAACAAGGAGATCATCGCCCAGATCCGCGACGTCGGAGCGCGGATCAAGCTCATCACCGCGGGCGACGTCGCCGGTGCCCTCGAGGCCGCGCTCGAGACGCGCTTCGGCCTCCACTGCATGATGGGCTCGGGCGGCGCAACCGAGGGCGTGCTCGCCGCGTGTGCGATCAAGACGATCGGCGGCGACATGCAGGCGAAGCTCTACATACGCAACGACAAGGAACGCGAGCTGGCCATCAAGGAAGGCCACGAGCCGAACAAGGTCCTGTGCATCGACGATCTCTGCTCGGGTAAGGACGTCTTCTTTGCCGCCACGGGCATCACCACGGGCGAGCTGCTCAAAGGCGTGCGCTACGAAGACGTCTATGCGTACACGCAGTCGATGGTCCTGCGCACCGCGTCAGGCACCATGCGCATCGTGGACGCGTATCACCCGATCGAGAAGCTGCGGGTCAAGGGCCTGCTCCCGGAACAGGTTCGAGTCCGCTGAGCGCGACCGAAGCCGGGCAGTTCCTCACCGCCGCCGGAAAGGTGCTGGGGGCCGCCCAGTGGGAGTGGATCGCGACGGCGCGCATGGTCTCGCGCCGGCGCCCTTCGACGGCGGCGATCGAAGAGGTGCTGGACGGGTTGCTTTCGAACGCCGACCAGGCCATGGTCAACGCGTTCACAACCGGCTTTCGGGTCGCCCAGGCCAAGGCGGCGATCACACGGTTCCTGCACGATGGCGAGGCGGCGGTGGCCGCCCTCGAGTCGGCGCAGGTCGTGGCCCTCGGCATCCTGGTCCGCGAGCAGCTGACGGCGGCGCAGTTCGACGCGGTCTATCGACCCTTCGCGACCGTGCTGCCGGGGCCTGGCTACCGGCCCACGGCACCGATCGACCAGCAGATCGCGGCCTTCCTCAAGTGGCTGCCCACGCTGTCTGGTGAGCCCGAGGCGGAGGTCGCCGCCGTGGCCAAGGCCCTGAGCCAGCCTCTCAAGGCGCCGGCGCCCGGCGCCCCGGGCAGCATCGCGATCGTGGGCGTGCCGGCCGTCGTGGATCCCTCGGCGAACTACGCCGCGGCCTGGAAGGAGGTCATCAGCGTCGCCAACCAGTCGGGCCGGACCCATGCGTTCCGGGCGATGCAGGACGCCGCCGAGCAGGCGGCGCCGCACGATGGCCTCGGGATCGTCGGCTTCGCGGGCATCGCCGCCGGGGGCGTCTTCATGCGCGACGTGCTTCCGATTGAGAAGGTGCTTCTCCTCTACGAGCCATTCGCCTCGGCGCTGCCCTACGAGTCGCTCGCCTGACGGGCGCTACCTCATTTGTAGTAGGTGCGAAAAAAAGACCCCTTGACAATGGCGCCGGATCGTCGCAACTTTGGGGTCGATTCGTTCTCCGTCCGGGTCCACCGACAGTCCGCGCAAAGGTTGGCCTCCAAAAGTAGGCAACGGCCGTAAAGCGGCGCAGAAACCGATATGCGTGTCACCCGGTGGCTCCCGGTCGAGGCGGTGTCCGCTGCAGGCGCCGCCTCGTTTTTTGTTTGAAGGTTTGACCTCCCACCGATAATTCGCGCTCGTGATCGGAGAACTTGCCGCGCCGGCTGGGCTCCGGCGTGGCGCGCTCGACAACAGGCGATTTCGCACCGTGCTGCTCGCGGTGGCGGGGATTCCGATCGTCGCCACATACCTGTGGCAGGCCGTGATCCAGCCGATCTTCTTCGGCGGTTACCTGGGCGACTTTCAAGAGAGCTACATGCGCGCCGCCGGCCGGGTCGCGGCCGGACTGGATCCCTACGACCTCTGCGCGACGATGGGGTGCTCGGAGCCCACCGGTCCCCAGTACGTGATGCCGCCGGTGCTCGCCTGGATGCTGCAGCCGCTGGTCGGGGTGGACGGACACCTGATCACCGTTGGTGCCGTGATCGTGCTGAACGCGTCGCTCGCCGTGTTTGTCTGGCTCGCCGTGAGAGCGCTGAAGGTCGACGACTGGCAGCTCGTCGCGCTACTCGTCCTGGTGGCCATCGGGTTCGAGCCGGTCGTCGGCAACGTCGCCGAGGGACAGGTGAACCTGGTGCTCCTGGGCCTGTCGGGTGTGTGGTTCGTGGCGTGGGTGGAAGAGCGGTGGTGGGGCGGGGTGGCCCTGGGCGCGGCGGTCGCGATCAAGCTCATCCAGGCGCCGGTCGGCCTGCTCGTCCTGTGGGGCCGGCGGTGGTTGATGCTCGTGGCAGCCGCGGCGTCTGGATTGGTGCTGTGGCTGATCGGGGCGCCTCAATACCTGCCCGAGTACCTGTTCAAGGTCCTGCCCGCCGTGAGCGCAGGCACCGGCCTCTTCGAGAACCACTCTCCGGGAGGGACTCTCGCACGTCTTTTCGACCCGGATACGTTCTTCACCACCCGCGGCAGCCCCGTCGCCGCCAGGGTGCTGACGCTGGTGCTCGCGCTGGCGGTTCTCGTGATCACGTTTGCGGTCCTGCGCTGGCCGTCGCGCTCGGCGATGGGCCGCGCGCTCGAGGCGGCGGCCATCATCGCGGCGACGCCCCTCATCGCGTCGTACTCCTGGGGCACGCATCTCGTGCTGCTGCTGCTCCCGATGTTCGTCCTGATCACTTGGTCGGTCCGGCGGCGCGCCTGGACCGTGCTGGCGCTGGTGGCGGTTTCGTGGCTTCTGATCGGCCCCGGCCACAAGCTGCTGCAGGCGCTGCTGGTGACCGGGTACTCGAACGTGATCGTGCTGCGCGTGCTGGCCGAGCTCGGGGTGGCCGGCGTCGCTTTGCTGTGGATCGGGAGCCTGATCGCGGTGCGCCGGGTCAGCGAACGGTCTTGATGCGGCTCACGAACAGGGTGCCGAGGAACAGGAAGACGATCGCACTGGAGAAGACGATGCGGTAGCCGCCGTTTCCGTTCGCGCCGTTGAGGAGGTCGATCAACCCTCCCCCGATGGCGGTCAGCAGGGCTTGAGGCAGCGTCAGCGCGATGTGGAAAAGGCCCATGTCTTTGGCGGAGTGACTCTTATCGGGAAGCGTGTCGCAGGCAAGGGCCCAATCGACCGCAAAGTAAAGCCCGTACCCGACCCCATAGGCGATCCCCAGTCCAAAGACCAGAGGCAGGGCGGTTGGGTAGAAGGCGATGAACATCAGCGCGACCAGGGCCTGTGCGCCGCCGGCGATGTAGACGAAGATCTTGCGCCGGCGCAATCGGTCGGACAGCAGGCCGCCGACGAAGCCGAACGGGGTGGCGACAAGCACGACCACCAGGAGCCATTCGTTCGTGAAGAGCTGGATCGCGCTCTCGCTCGTCTTCGCAGGCAGCACCACGTCCCCAAAGAAGTTCAACAAGAAATAGAGGACCACCGTGATCCCGGACGAAACCATCAAGCGAGTGAAGATGACCCAGGCGAAGTCGCCCTCGTGGAGGGGCCGCAGGAACTCGCGGACGGTCTCCCCGAGCGGCCTGTGCGGCCCGATCGTGATTGCCTCCGTGCCTTCTCCGCGCGCCGCCCACACCGTGGGGACGAGGCTGAGCAGCGCGACCACGCCGAAGACCAGGTACACCGCCCTGTTGGTGCCGAAAAACGCCGTCACGCCGAGGCCGCCGCCGATTCCGAGCTGGGTCATCGTGGCCAGAAAACCACTTGCCTTGCCGGTCTCCTGAGCGGGCACCACGTCCGGGATGATCCCGGCGTAGGCGGCGCCGGCCGCGTTGAAGAAGAATTGGATGATCACGTAACCCAGCAGGACCGACGCGTAGTTGTTGGCGAACATCAGGATCAACAGGCCAGGAAGGGTGAGCAGCGAGCCCGCGACCATGATGGGTCGGCGCCGGCCGAAGCGCGTGTTCAGGCGATCCGACCAGTAGCCGACGAGGGGCGGCACGGTCATCGCCAGCACCCCGCCGATGGCGACCGCCAGACCAAGCGCGGCGTTCTTGACCTCGGGCGCCACCACCGACCTGACCTGGGTCTGGATCAAAAGAGTGGTAAGCGGGATCCAGAGGAAGTTGCTCCCAAACCAGAAGGCGCTCAGGGCCGCATGGCGAACGTTGCTGTAACTGGCTTCGCTGCGACCCGCTACGGCGCCGGCCGTGGCCACCGGGCAAGGCTACTGTTAATCGGGTTTCTCTGCGCGAACCAAAAGCTGTAGGCTTTGTCGGCCCCCCATGCCATCCATACTTTCGCGGGCAAAATCGGTCCTGGTCGACGTGCCGAGACACGGCAAGTTGGCCTACTGCCTTCTGCGCGACGACCGCGTGCCCGCACCGCCGAAAGCAGTGCTGCTCGGGGCGCTGGGGCTCATCGCGAGCCCGGTGAACTTCCCGAAATGGATCCCGGTCCTCGGCGAGCTCGACGTGCTTGCGCTGGGGATTCTCGCTGTGGAGACGTTCATCGCGGCCTGCCCTGACGACATCCGCCGCGAGCACGAAGACGCTTTGAACGCGAAGCAGAGCGTGTGGGATCGTGATGTCCGCGACACCACGAGCGCCGCCCGCCACGCCGTCGGCCGTTTCGTCCATCGAATCCGTTCGCGAGACCGCCACCGCGACGAATATGAATCCATGTCGGAGGTCGGGTGAAGTGCGGGTCTTGCTGACGAAGGACGTCGAGAACGTCGGCCGTGCCGGCGATGTGAAAGAGGTCGCGGACGGGTACGGCCGCAACTTCCTGCTGCGCCGCAAGCTTGCGGTCGCTGCGGGCAGGGGTGCGGAGGCGGAGGCCAGGCGCCTGCGCGAAGCGGTGGTCAAGCGCGAGACGAAGGATCGCAACGAGGCACAGGCCGTGGCCGACGAGATCGACAACAAGACTGTGGTGGTGCGCCTGAAGGTGGGCGCCGAGGACAAGGCTTTCGGCTCGATCACCAACCAGGACATCGCGGCGGCGCTCAAGGCGCAGCATCGCGTGGAGATCGATCGGCACAAGATCGACATGAAGGAGCCGATCCGGACGCTGGGCGAGCACCAGGTCTCGCTCAAGCTGCACCGTGACGTGAGCGCTCACGTCAACGTGATCGTCACGCAGGACCGTTAGGGGAGTCCCCGTGGCGACCACGCTTCCACTCGCCGCAGGGCGGGTACCACCGCACGACCTCGACGCGGAGATGTCGATCCTCGGATCGATCCTTCTCGACCCGCTTTCGATCGCCAAGGTGCTGCAGTTCCTGCACCCCGAGGACTTCTACCGTGAGAACAACGGCCAGATCTATCGCGCGGCGCTGGACCTGTTCGCGGCCGGCGAACCGATCGACAACGTCACCCTCGCGTCACAGCTGCAGTCGATGGGGCTGCTCGACCGTGTCGGCGGCCGCGCCCAGCTGGCGTCGATGCAGTCGACCGTGCCGACCGCGGCGAACATCGAGTACTACAGCCGGATCGTCAAGGAGAAGGCGTACAAGCGGCGTCTGATCTCCGCGGGCGGAAACATCGCCGGGTACGGGTACGACGACTCGATCGAGGCCGAGGACGCGATCAACCAGGCGCAGTCACTCGTCTTCGGCGTCGCCGACGACCGCGACCAGCGCGAGCTTGCACGCTTGTATGACCTGCTCGGTCCCGCGATGGAGCGGATCTCCTTGCAGATGGAGAGCGGGCAGGGTGTGGTCGGGATTCCATCGGGATTCCACGACCTGGACCGCATGACCAGCGGGTTCAAGGACAGCGACCTGATCATCGTCGCGGGACGACCTGCCATGGGGAAAACTTCATGGCTTCTTAACGTCGGTTTACATGCTGCACTGGAAGCCCACAAATCAGTCGCGATCTTCAGCCTCGAGATGTCCAAGGAGCAGCTGACAGAGAGGCTCTTGACGGAGCAGGCCCAGATTGACGCTCAACGAATGCACCGTGGCCTGCTCACCGAAGCCGAATTCGACAGGGTTTCCAACGCCCTCGGTCCTCTTGGCGAAGCGTCGATCTATATCGACGACACACCCGTCATGGACGAGCTCACCCTGCAGCTCAAGGCACGCCAGGCCAAGATGCGGCACAACATCGACATGATCCTGCTCGACTACCTGCAGTTGATGCACGGACGTGCGCGCGGTGACGACAACCGCGTCCAGGAGGTAAGCGCAATCTCGCGTGCCCTCAAGGGACTCGCACGCGAGTTGCGTGTTCCAGTGGTCGCGATCTCACAGCTGAGCCGCGCTCCCGAGCAGAGGCCTGACAAGCGGCCGATCCTGAGCGACCTTCGCGAGTCAGGATGTGTCACCGGCGACACGCCGGTCTATTTGCCCAACTCAGGTACCTACCTCCCGATCAAAGATCTGGTCGGGAAGTCCGGCTTTGAAGTCCTCGCCCTGGACCGGGGCTGGTGGCACCTTGATCCCAGACGGGTCACGAACGTTTTCGCGACGGGCACAAAACCCGTGTTCAAGCTCACAACGCAACTCGGTCGCTTCGTGCGTGCGACGGCGAACCACAGGTTCTTGACGATGGAAGGCTGGCGGCGATTGGACGAGCTCAAGGCCGGCGGCCTTATCGCGAGCATGGAAGCCGTTTCGACCAGCAACGTCTACTGGGACAGGGTTCGCGGTATCGAACCGGACGGGCTCGAGGATGTCTACGACCTTACGGTCGACGAACTGCACAATTTCGTTGCAAGTAATCTTGTACTCCACAACTCGATAGAACAGGACGCTGACGTTGTCATGTTTCTTTATAGGCCTGAGTACTATAAATCCGACGAGAAACCTGGCATCGCCGAGGTCCACGTGGCGAAGCACCGCAACGGCCCCACCGGCACGATCGAGCTCAAGTTCCGCCGCGACCACACCCGTTTCTACAACCTCGAGACGAGGCGACCCGAGCCCGGCACAGAATAGCCTCCGTGGTCATCATCCTGGTCGGCGGCCAGTGGGGGGACGAGGGCAAGGGCAAGGTCATCGACTACCTCGCGGCGAAGGCCGACATGGTCATCCGCTCCCAGGGCGGCAACAACGCCGGCCACACGGTCATCACCGAGCACGGCGAGTTCAAGTTCCAGCTCATCCCGAGCGGCATCCTCTACCCGCACTGCACCTGCATCATCGGCAACGGCGTCGTCGTCGACCCGATCGTCCTGCTCAAGGAGATCGCCCAGCTCAAAGAGCGAAACATCGACCCCACGAACCTCATCGTTAGCGAGCGCGCCCACATGGTCATGCGCTACCACCCCCTCTTCGACCAGCTCGAGGAGGAGACCCGAGGCGACGACCGCCTCGGCACCACCTGGCGAGGCATCGGCCCCGCCTACGCGGACAAGATCCGAAGGATCGGCTTTCGCATCGGCGACCTCCAGAAGGAAGGCTTCATGCGCAAGAAGCTCGCCTTCGTCGTCGACCAGGTCAAGAACCCGATCCTCGAAAAGCTCTACGGCAAGGACGCCTACGAGTGGGAGTCGATGCTCGAGGAGTACATGGGCTACGCCAGACAGCTCGACCCCTACATCAAGGACACCTTCCCGCTCATCCAGGACGCCCTGGAGACCAACAAGAAGATCCTCCTCGAGGGCGCCCAGGCGACCATGCTCGATCTCGACTTCGGCACCTACCCCTACGTGACGAGCTCCAACCCGACCGCCGGCGGCGCCCTCACCGGCAGCGGCATCCCTCCGACCAAAGTCGACCTGACCCTCGGCGTCTTCAAGGCCTACACCTCACGCGTCGGCTACGGCCCCTTCCCGAGCGAGCTCCTGAACGAGGTAGGGGACCAGATCCGCGAGCGCGGCCACGAGTTCGGCACGGTGACCGGCAGGCCCAGGCGCATCGGCTGGTTCGACGCGGCGGTGGCTCGCTACGCGGTCAAGCTCAACGGCGTGGGCGTGGCGGCGCTGATGCGCCTCGACATCCTCGACGACCAGACTCTCCTCAGGATCTGCACCGGTTACGAGTTTCGCGGCACGAAGTACGACCACCCGATCGCCAACATCTCCCACTACAAGCACTGCACGCCCATCTACGAGGAGATGCCCGGCTGGGAGCACGAGATCGGCGCCGCAAAGTGCTGGGAGGACCTGCCGCAGCGCTGCCGCGAATACGTGGAACGAGTCGGCGAGCTGATCGGTGCGCCCATCCAGCTGATCGGCACCGGGCCTCGCCGCGACCAGTTCGTGACGAGAGGACGTGAGCTCTTCGGTTGAGCTGACCTGGCCGCAGGTCCACGCGTTCCGGCTGCAGCGTCACCATCTCACCAGGCGCGCGCCCAAGAAGGACCTGGCACGCGTGGTCGGGGAGATTGGCGGCGCCCAGGCGCAGCTCATGTCTGCCGCGGAGCTGCAGATCGCGGCTCGCGTCGACTGCACGGTGGCGGACGTGCGCAGAGCGCTGTGGACCGATCGCAGCCTCGTCAAGACCTGGCTGATGCGCGGCACCTTGCACCTCACGCGAGGCGAGGACCTTCCCGTCTACGCGGCCGCCATGAGCAGGCGCTGGATCCGCATCAACAACTCATGGCTGAAGTTTGTCCAGGTCACCGAGCCCGAGCTCTGGAAGCTCGTCGACGACATCGGCGCCGCCTTGAACGGCACCCCGATGAGCCGCGAGGAGCTGATCGCCATCGTCGGCAAGGGCAAGCCAGAGCGCGTCCACCACGCGCTCAGATCGGGCTGGGGCGGCATGCTCAAGCCTGCGGCCCGCAACGGCCGGCTCTGCTTCGGCCCAAGCCGCGGCCAGAAAGTGACCTTCGTCAACCCGCGCCAGTGGCTGCACTCGTGGCGCGAGGTCGACCCCGAGGTCGCCGTGGTCGAGGCGGCGCGTCGTTATCTCCGCGTCTATGGTCCGGCCACCAAGACCGACTTCTCTCGCTGGTGGGGCAACTGGCCCGGCGTCGCCAACGCCGCCTGGTCCGGACTCGCCGGTGAGCTGGTGCCGGTCAAGGTCGGCGGCGCTCGGCTCGATGCGCTCGCCGCGGACATCGACGTGATGACCAGAGCGAGAAGCGATCGCCCGGTTCACCTGCTGTCTCTCTTCGACACCTACCTGATGGGCCACGCCACGCGGGATCACCTGTTCGACCGCGTCCACGCGCCCAGGGTCAGCCGCACGGCCGGCTGGATCTCGGCGGTCGTCCTCGTCGACGGCGCAGTCGCCGGCACGTGGACTCACACCCTGGCGAAAGGAGCACTCCGCATCGAGGTCGAGTCGTTCCAGCGCCTGAAGCCAGACGTCTCCTCTGAGATCCGCAAGCGCGCCACCGAGATGGCCAGGGCGCTGGACGCGAAAACAGTCGAGGTGGCGTTTGCCTAGGAGGCGCGCGGGATCGTCTTGACGACGCGGAGGTTGGCTTCGCGCTGCCTCAGGCGGCGTGTTCGCCTCCATCGCTCCATCGCGATCGATGCCGACCAGTAGAGGATGACGACGATCGCCATCACGGCCTGGATCGTCGCCACCGTGAAGAACGCGACCTCGATCCCGTGCCCCGCGAACCAGGCGCCTTCGGCGGGCCGTCTCAGCCCGACGGCGAAGAGCCCGGCGGCGAAGCCCAGCGTCGGCCGTAGCGCCCACGAGCTTGGAAGCAGCCGGCGGTCCGCGAGGAGCAGCCCCGCAACGAACCACGTCGGCCCGCTGTCGAGCTGGAACAGCGCGTCCCAGTGGAAGGTATAGATCGCGACCAACGAGCCGACGAGAAAGCTGAAGAGCACCACGATACTGACGCGACGCGCGTAGGCGAGCCAGGCGACGCCGATCGCGATGGCAAGCAGCGACGTGGCGAAGACCGGGCCGGGCACGTTGCCGACATAAAGCCGGATGGGGTCGATGGGCGCGGCTCCGGGACTGAAGAACTGGTACCACGTCCCGATCGGGTCGCCAAACTGGACGCCGCTCGGGGGGTTTATGTACACGGACGGAGCGCCCCTGGTCACCACCGCGATGACCGCGTATGCGAGAAGCCCGACCTGTGCCCGTACCGCCGGCATGTAGCGTGCGCGCAGCACCTCGAGGACGACCGCGATCACAGCGATCTCGACCGACACGAGGAGATTGGCCCCGGCGCCGACCAGCGCGACACCGAACAGCGGCGCGAGCAGCAGGTTGGCGCGGAAGCCTGCGTCCTGCCCTCGCCACACGAGACGAGCCGTGATCAGCCCTACAGAGCCGGTCGCCAGCGCGATCCCGAGCATCTCGAGTGCCGGGAACTTGAAGAGGATCAGCCCCGCGGCCACCGGCGGCAGGAGCGCGATCGCCGTGACGAGGTCGTCGGGCAGGCTGGCGGGCCGGAACGCGGCACGATCGAGCGCGGAGCCAATCTTCACGATCAACGAACGCGGCGACCTCGCCTTGAGTTCGCGGGACCCCCCGGGAAGCACCTGCGGATTCTAGTCAAAAAGGCCCGCGAACAATGCCCCGCAACTGCCGATCCACAGGGCCTTGCGTGATAATCCCAGCGTTCGTGTCGCTGCTTGGCCAACGTCTTCTTGCGACGATCGTGGCGCTGTGGGTAGTTGCGATCGCGGGCTCGAGCGTCTTCGCCGCTCTGCTCCCCAATTCGACATGGGTCCCGCTGACCGCGCTGCCCAATCAACCCCGCAGCGCTCTGTTCGCGCTCGCGGTCGACCCCGCGAACAACCAGGTCGTGCTGGCCGGCGATGCGCAGGGCTCGCTCCTGAGAAGCATCAACGGAGGCATCGCGTGGTCGGTGGTGCGCAGCGGGAAGTCGGCGATCGCCACCATCGGCTTCAACCCATTCACGAAGGGTCTGGTGCTCGCGGGGACGCGCGGCGCGGGCGCGGTGATCAGTCGTGACGCCGGCGCCACGTGGTCCGCTGCCCGGGGCCTCGACGGTCGCGTCGTGCGCGTTTTCGCGTTCGCGCTGTCGCTGATCGCCGCGGGGACCGATCGCGGCGTCTATCTCAGCTCCGACGGCTCGACCTGGACGCAGTCCGGGCTGACGAACCGCAACATCAACGCGCTTGCCGCGGAGGCCGTGCACGAGCCGGTCCGGCTCGTCGCGGGAAGCGACGCCCTGGCGTCGGCCGGCGGCCTGCCCCTGTACCAGAGCCTCGATGCCGGCGTCACCTGGAAACAGCTCACGCCCGCGGTCAGCGGCAGCATCGCGGTCAAGCTCGCGACGGGCCCGCTGCCTCCCAAAGGCAACATCAGGCCGCTCGTCATGGGCACGAACACCGGACTCTTCGCGTCGAAGGACAACGGCTCGACGTTCGCCCCGCTCAGTGGCGGCGGATTGCTTCCGACCACCGACTACACGCAGGTGAGCTTCATCACCAACCACTTCGACCGCTACTACGTGGCCAGCGACGGCGGGGGCTCGGGCGCGGGAGGCCTGTGGCGGACCAACAACGCGGGCCAGCTGTTCGCGTCGCTCCGGCCACCTGAGGCGTCGGTGACGGCACTCGCCGTCTCCAACGACGAGAAGCCCGTGCTCTACGTCGCCACATTCCAGCCATCGACCCACGTGGCGAAGCTGTGGGCGTACCACGACACAGGCGGCACGCCCCACGGGCCGCCGATCACCCCGTCGCCCGTCGTCAGCGGCGTGCGCACACCGGCTGCCCTGGCGCAGACGCTGCTCGACGAGCTCATCCAGTCGGGCCGGCTTCCGTACATCGCGCTCGGGCTTGGCGCGCTCGCCGTCGTGCTGACCGCGATCGCAGCCCACCTCCGCGGCCGGTACAGGTAGCCAGCTAGACTCGCTCGACGTTGAGCACGCCACAAGATCGGCTCCGCGAACTCGGAATCACGCTGCCGGCGCCGCCGGCGCCCGCGGCTTCATACGTCCAGAGCAGGCTCGTCCCGATCACCGACGAGCGGGCGCTGCTCTACATCGCCGGCCAGGTCTCCGCCGACGGCGACCAGATGCTGACCGGGCGCTGTCCCGATGAGGTCACAGTCGAGGAGGCGACCCGACGGGCGCGTCTGTGCGGCATTCGCGTGCTGGCCCAGATCGAGGCGGCGGTCGGCCTGGACAGGGTGGAGGCGATCGCGCAGCTCATCGGTTTTGTCAACTCCACCGACGATTTCGGCGACCAGCCGAAAGTCATCAACGGCGCGTCCAACCTTCTCATTGAGGTCCTCGGAGAGGCGGGCAAGCACACGCGTGCGGCGCTCGGCACCAACTCGTTGCCCTTCTCGGTGACCATCGAGATCGCGGCGGTGGCGGTTGTCCGCACTCGCTGACATCCGGGCCCGGCTGCGCAGGCCGGGCGCGCTCCTGGTCGGCTCGCTCGCTTACCTCTCGATCCTCTTTGGCGTGATGCTGTGGCGCGGCATCTCCATCGAGCCCGAGTGGGTGGTGCTGGCGCTACTGGTCATCGCGGTGGCGATGGGGCGCGGGCGGACCTTTCTCGCCGACTGGTTTCCTTTCCTCCTCCTTTTCTTCGCCTACGAGGCGATGCGGGGCTTTGCCGCGAAGACCGGTTTTGCGCCCCACGACCTGTCCGGCATGGAGCGCGCGGTCTTTGCGGGCACACTGCCGACGCTGACCGTGCAGCACGCCTTCTACAACCCCAACACCATCGGGATCCAGGACCTGGTCGCGATGTTCTTCTACTTCATGCACTTCCCGCTGCCGATCCTGGTGGGCTTTGTCTTCTGGTTGCGCAGCCGCGACCACTATCACCGCTTCATCGCTGCCCTCCTGGTCATGTGCTTCCTGGCCTTCATCACCTACCTGTTCTGGCCCTCGGCGCCTCCGTGGTGGGAGTTCAGCGCGACCAGGGTGGCTCCGGGCGAGGTGGTGCACAAGATCCTCAACGAGACCGTCGACAAGATCTGGGGCAAGTACTACATCGTCACCCCGCTGTACACGAGCCTCAACCCCAACCAGTTCGCCGCGTTTCCCTCGCTGCACGCGGCGTTCCCGATGCTGGGCGCTGTCTACGCGTGGCGGAAATACCGCTGGTTGTCAATCCTGCTCATCCTCTGGTCGACGGCGGTCGTGCTGTCGATCGTCTACCTCGGGGAGCACTACGTCGTCGACGCCCTCGACGGATTGCTCTACGTGTTCGCGGCGACGATCCTGGTCGAGGCGTTCGTCACGTGGCGCGCGAGACGAGACGCCTCTACGCCTGCCAGACCTTCCGCATGATGGTCCGGGCCAGCTTCTCCGGGTCGTGGTGCGATGGCTTGCGCACGTTGACGACGTCGGACGAGATGAACCGCACCTCGGGGTGCTTCGTGATGTCCGCCGGGCGAAAGATCACCGGTTCCTGACCCCCGGTCGGCGCGTGCGCCGTGTTCGAGTTGACGAGCACGAAATCGAACAGGTTCGCTCCCACGTGCTCGCGGATCACCCGCAGGTAATCCTGCACGCCGTAGCCGTCGGTCTCACCCGGCTGGGCGGCCAGGTTGCAGATGTAGAGCTTCAGGGCGGCCGAAGCCTTGATCGCCTCGACCATCCCCTCGACGAGCAGGTTGGGCAGGATCGAGGTGTACAGCGACCCCGGGCCGACGATGACGAGCTCGGCGTTCAGGATCGCCTGCGCGGCCTCGGGGTTGACCTGCACTCCGTCGGGCTTGAGGAACACGTGGCTGATCGGGGAGTTCTGCTTGGGGATTTTCGACTCGCCCTCGACCGTGCCCCCGTTGATCGACGCCACGAGCGTCACGTCCTGCAGCGTGGAGGGCACGATCGTGCCCTTGACCGCAAGCACCTTTCCTGACTCGCGGAGCGCCTGCTCGAAGTTTCCGGTGACGTCGGCCATGGCCATGATGAACAGGTTCCCGAACGCGTGTCCGTCGAGCGAGCCTTCCGTGAAGCGGTGATCGAAGAGCTGCTTCATCAGCGGCTCGGCGTCGGCGAGCGCGATCAGGCACTGCCGGAAGTCGCCCGGAGGAAGGATTCGATACTCGTCACGCAGGCGGCCCGACGAACCGCCGTCGTCGGCCACGGTGACGATCGCGGAAAGGTTGGACGTGTAGGTCTTGAGGCCTCGCAGCAGAGAGCTGAGACCCGTGCCACCGCCGATGGCGACGATGCGCGGACCGCGGCCGCGGAGCCGGAACGCGTGGATGACCTCGACGACGCTGCTCGTGCTCGTCCCGGGGAGGAAGGGGCCGAGCACCGACTGCGTGAGCTTGAGATAGCTGACGAGCAGGAGTCCAACGCCGAAGATTCCGAAGACGATCGCACGCGCCCAGTAGGGCAGGAACTGCAGGGTGATCCAGTAGAAGCTCGCGGGCAGGTGGGCGGTCTGATAGATCTCTTTGAGGGCGTAAGCGACGCCGAGGACGAGCACAAGCTCGGAGATCATCAGGAGCAGCAGCCAGCGCTTGATCTGAAGCCCGGGCGTTAGCCAGCGCAACCACGACGCACTCGAAGAAAGCCTTCTGGCCATCTACCCCGCCTGCAACAACGAATGGAAAACGTGCAAGGTTACTCTTGGTACTACGCTCGAAAGGAAGTATGCGGACTTTGCGTGGAATCCGTGGTGTGGTTCGGTTGGTGGCTTTCGGCCTCGTCGTGGCCGCGATCGCGACCGAGCTGTCCAAGCCCGCTGAGGAGCGAACCTGGCACGGCCGGGTGCTCGATCTGGTGCCCTACGACTTTCGGCCTCCGACGTGGCGGCGCATCCGTGACGCGTACTGGAACCCGCAGTCGGACCGTCTGTTCAGCGACCGCGTGTTCGGCGTCGGCTGGGCGATCAACCTCCACAGAGCGAAAACGCTCATGGAGGAGGTTTTCAGGCAGATGATGGGCACCCAGCAGCCGGTGCCGATTCGGATGACCGTCCATTCGGAGGGCACGCGCCAGGAGTAGCCCCCCTCACCGCGGGCCTCCCCGCGCCGGGCGCGCGAGGGGCGCATCTAAAATGGGTCGCCCGGCCCGAACGGCGGTACTTGGGGAGTGGCGCAACGGTAGCGCAGCTGACTCTGGATCAGAAGGTTGAAGGTTCGAATCCTTCCTCCCCAGCCAACAAGATGTTGTGTAACCACGATATCTGGACAAGATCGACTCATTTACATGAGCTACTGTGACGCGGGGGCCACGGTGTAATTCACTTGTCAGAAGTGCTATCGGACACCGCCGGATCACCCGAGGGTGCAGCACTGACTGTAGTCAACTGCCGAACTCGGTCGCACTAATCGGTGACTACCCAGAAGCTCACGCCTGATGACGCACAGCGCAGGACCGTGAGGCCTCACGCTTCCGAGCCCGACACGACCTCATACGGATTGCCCTTGCCAGTCGCTAACTTCCAGCTCTTTCATGCCTTTCCGGTCGGGACTCTCGAGGCCTGAAGGAAGGAGACAGCGCGCCGCCACGCGTCCTCGCTCGCCACGTGGTCGGCTTGGGTGCTGCCTCCAAAGTCGAACTGCGGACCAGTCCCCGAGCCAGGCGGAGGCATGAAGTCCTGTATGAGAAAGACGTGGCCGGCACCGGGATAGACGACGTTGGTAATGTCATCTCCGCGCCCGTGGTCGACCATGCGCTGCACGATCTCCTCTGCCATCGGGGCGGCAGGCCACTGGTGGTCGTCGTCGCCGGAGAGCAGCAAAATCGGGCCCGCCGACCGCTCGACTGGGATCCGGGCGACGTCGACCTCCCCGGGCGAATGCCGGGACATGTCGAAAAAGACGTCAGTGCGCAAGCCTCTCTCGTTGAAGGCCGGCCTTATGTCGGGAGGGCAGGGAAGGAACGGCAGCGGGACTCCGTGCCGACTCCAGCTGGACCGGGTTGAACGGCGATCGACGTCGTGTCCAGGTGCTTTCAGCCCGAACCAGACGACATGCGAGGGTGCCACTGCAACGACTCGGTCGATCGTGCCTCCCAGCTCCGCGGCGAGGACCAGCGCCAACTCGGCTCCCTTTGACATCCCGATGACGCTGATGCTCTGTCGTTTGGCGAATCTCTCGCAGAACAATTCGATGCCTCGCTGGAGCGACTCGATTCGGATCTCAACGAGTGCAGATGGCAGCCCAGGCGCGCCGTGGTAGCCGAGCGCGAACGTGCTCACGCCGTTCTCGGCTAGCCTCCTGGCAAGGTGCTCAGGGATTCCGCCGGAGGACCCGCTGAGCATCACCGCGAAATCGTCCGATCCCTCCTCTGGCTCGAAGACGACACCAATGGTCTCGCCAGTACTGATCTCGGTACGTCGCAGCGTTCTCACGACGGGGTCCGTGTTGAAACGCGGCTGACATCGGAGCCACGGAAATTCGCAAGTATCAGCGTCGCCGCCGGTCGGCGCTGGATCCATGCCGGCTGTCGAATCGAAAGGTCTCGCGAACTGGGCAGCGTCCCGCTTATCGCACGGAGCCCAAGGCCTCCAGGTGCATCGGAAACCTGCGCGTGCCGTACGGCGTTTGCGAGTGATGCCTGGTCTTCAACGAGGGCCAGTCTGTATGCGGACGCCAGCGTCGGATCCAGATTGATCAGCCCAGGTAGCAGCCAATCCCACCACCGTCCCAACTTGATCACCGTTACCTCCAGATGTAGTGGTTGACTCTATTCAGTAGAGATACTCTAATATCGATAGGCTGCTACTCTAATCCCCAATGGTCAAGTCTGTCAAGACCGGTCGCGCTTACCGCGGGGGGCTGCGCAGGGAGCAGGCTCAGATGACCCGACAGCGCATCCTCGATGCGGCGCGCCGATTGCTCGGGAGCGGCACCTACAGCAGCGTGACGATGGAGGACATCGCCAAGGAAGCCGGGGTCGCCTACCAGACGGTGTACGCGATTTTCCGTAGCAAGCCCGGCTTGGCACATGGTCTCGTCGAGGTCGGGTTCCCACATGTCGACGACGCTCTCAAGCTGTTTGACGACTTGCGGCAATCGGCCGACGTCGAAGTCTGGCTTCGCACGAGTGCCCACGTTAACCGCCTCATTTATGAGATTTGCGCAGACCTGCTCCGTTTCATGCGGGAGTCAGGCGACCCAGGGCTGCTCGCGCGTTACCGCGAAAGACAGGAGCTGGTATTCAAGGAGATGACCGACTTCGGCCTTCCGGCGATTTTGGAAGGCAGCGGCCGCCTGCGCGCGGGAATATCCCCATCGGAGGGGGTGGCCGTCATCTGGTCGTTGAGTGGCCCGGACCCGTACACCGACCTGGTCTTCCAGCGCGGCTGGACCCCATCCCGCTATGAGGATTGGCTTGGGGATGCGACGATCAACATGCTTCTTGAACCAGCGACTTAGATTCCCGACGGCGTCGACGAACTCGGGGTGTTGAAACCCTTCTAATCCATCGGAGTTCAGGCGAGCGGCTTCGAGCCGGCTTCTTAGGCGTTGCACGGGCCTTCGCAATTTGCGAAGATGGTCAGGTGAATGCGGGTCATCAGCCGGCGCAGAGTACGCGAATTCTGGGTGCGGCATCAGCGCGCCGAGGTGTCGCTTCGAGCTTGGTACAAGGTCGTGAGAACCGCCCACTGGGCCGACTGGGCCGAGCTACGGGCGACTCTTCCCAGTGCAGATCAGGTCGGGCGGCTGGTCGTTTTCAATATCGCCGGCAACCGCCATCGGCTCACCGCCAAGGTCGACTATCGCTGGCAAAAACTGTTTGTGCGGCGAGTGATGACCCATGAGGAGTACGACGAAGGTGGCTGGAAGAACGATCCTTGGTTTTGATCGCCGTGAGTACATGCGGCTGGTGGAGAAGTTTCCGCCAGTGAAGATCCGGACCGCCGAACAGGCGAAGGCGATAGAGAGTCGGATCGAGGTACTGCTTGCGCAGCCGAACCTGTCCGAAGCCGAGGATGCCTACGCCGACCTCCTCAGCGATCTACTCGCCGATTGGGAGGACGCCACGGTAAAGATTCCTGACATTGATGGCGCTGAACTGCTCCGTGCCTTGCTCGAGGACCGCGGCTTGCGCCAGAAAGACCTGGTCGGGGTCTTCGCGACCGAGTCAGTCGTCTCAGAGGTCATCGCCGGTCGGCGCGAGCTGTCCCGCAAACACATCGAAGGACTGGCCCGGTTCTTCAAGATCTCTCCCGCCGCCTTCTTCCCGGCTGACAGCGGTTCGACGGCTACGGCCGCGAACAGCGGACGCAAGAAACCCGGTCGGTAGAGTCGCCGCGGGAGCTTTGGGGTGCTCGACTCCCCAGGGTTTAGCTGAGGCCCGGCAGCTCACATGGCCCTGTTAAACGCGGTGCGCGTCTGTTTCGCGCCAAATTCGCGCCAAGGGCTCAGACGCGGCGCGGTCGCGTGATCCACTAATCAGACGCGGTGGCCCAACTCGAAAGCGCGATTGGCGATATCGCGTATTGCTCTGGATCAGAAGGTTGAAGGTTCGAATCCTTCCTCCCCAGCCACCACCCTGTGGGATGCAGTTGTTCAGTCCAGGTGACTTGGAGTCCGCGGACCAGCTGTGGGGGCCATGGACGGTGCGTCGAGTCCAAATCTGGTTTTTGGGGCTGAAGCCGTTTTGACTACACTCGCGCGAAATGCAGAGCATTGCCATCGTCCTTCGCATCGCAGACGACCGGGTGGCAGAGTTCGAGGCCATGTTTGCGGCCGAGGAAATACCGATCTGGGACGACTTCATCGCGCGGGGTCTCTTTAGGGAATGTAGCCTCACGCGCGTCACCGGAGGCGGTGAGACGCCGACCGGAATCCAGGATTACGTGCTCCACGTCGTCGCGACCGAGGAAGGCCACGACGCGCACGATCACGATCCTCGGTTCAAGGCATTCCTGGAGCGGGCTCAGAAGCTGCAGCCGAATCAGCCGCTGGTCTGGTTCGGCGATCCGATGTTCGAACGCCGAGCTTAGGTTCAACGCTCGAATCCTTCCTCGCCAGCCAGTGAACCCGGTTGCCGTCCACTAGGAGGAGCCCCCCGGCGCGAGCTCACTCTGCCTGCCTGCTTCAATCTCATTTCGAGCCTCGTTCCGAGCGCAGGCGTTTTGTCGCCAACCGAGCACAAGGACCACGCTCTCTGTCCTTGAAAAATCGTCGTGTAGGCTATTCTGCCGGCAATGCCCGACGTCTTCCTGGTTCTCCAACTTGCGATCGAACTTGCCTTCGCCGCCCTCGCGATCCGGACTGTGACCGCCTGGGTGCGCCAACCGGACCGCCGCCACGGCAACCTGGCGCTGGCCCTCTCCTCGCTGGCCGGCGTCATCCTCCTGGCCCCTGGCATGGAGAGTCCAGCCCCTTACGGGCAGCTGGTCACCGACACCGCGACGGTCGCCTTTCTGATCTCCGGCTACGGCCTCCTCATGTTTCGAGACTCGTTCGTCCCTCTCGGCAAGGTGATCATGCGGCTCATCACGGTTGCGATCCTGGCCATCGGTGTGTTCGACATCGCCGTCCAGCTGCCCGCGAATCCGGAAAGCCCTCACACCCCGCTGCAGACGCTCTCCCTTGTAGCGACCGTCGCCATCTGGGGGTACTGCATCCTGGAGCCGATCGTCACGTTCTGGCTGGCCTCCAATGGACGGCCCGCGGTAGAAAAGGCACGCCTGCGCGCGATCTCGACGGGCTACGCCGGCCTCTTCCTGGTTGTCACGGTCGGGCTCGTATCGGGCACGCTCAGCGACAACCTCACGCTGCTCATCGACTTGCTCGCCCTCGCCATCGTGCCCGTGCTGTACGTCGCCTTCTTCCCTCCGGCCTGGCTCCGCCGGATCTGGCGCCAGCCTGAAGAAGACCAGTTTCGGCTCGCACTGCACGATCTGCTGCTCTACAGCCCGGACCGCGCCACGCTGGCGCATCGCGCGCTGGGCTGGGCGGAACGCCTGGTCGGGGGAGACGCCGCCTTCGTCCTCGATTCGGATGGCTCGGTGCTTGCCGCACAAGGCATCACCAGCCACGAGGCCGACGCCCTGAACGCAAGGTCGTCGTACATCACTGTCGACGGCCGGGGCGACGGCCACGCGCCGTGGCGGGCGGGCTCGACGCTGGTCGTTCCGCTGGAGCTGCGCCAGGGACGTGGCGCGATGGTTCTCATCACGGGCCGGCTTAGCCCGATGTTCGGCGACGACGAGCTCGGCCGGCTCCGGCAGTACGCCGCCAGCATCGCCGCAGGTCTCGACCGCGTGGGCCTGAACTCCAGGATCGCCGCTCTCGAACGCGCCAAGACAGACTTCTTGAACATCGCCTCCCACGAGCTGCGTGGACCGATGACCGTGATCAAGGGCTACCTGACGATGCTCGAGGCAGGCGCTCTGGGAGAGCTGTCGCCGAAGGCGCGCTCGGTGCTTCCCCTGCTGATCTCGAAGTCGGATGAGGTCAACTGGATGGTCGAGCAGATGATCGAGGGCTCGCGGCTCGAAGAGGGCAGGCTGGCGCTCAAGACGCGGCGTCTGGACATCGTCGAGCTGACCGAGTCCGCGATCGACGGCGTGAGAATGCTGCTCAGCGACCACGACCTCAACGTCGACTGTCCTGAACAGGCGATCGAGGCCGAGGTCGACCCGGATCGGTTCCAGATCGTCATCCGCAACCTGCTCAGCAACGCTGCCAAGTACTCGGCGCCCGGCACCGACATCGATGTCGAGGTCAGCCATGACGCGGACAGGGCGTACGTCAAGGTCTCCGACCAGGGTGTCGGCATCTCAAATGCAGACCAGGCAAGTCTTTTCACCCGCTTCACGCGCATGGAGAGCGCAGCCAACATCCAGGGCACCGGACTCGGGCTATGGCTGTCGCGTGAGATCGCCCGCATGCACGATGGCGACCTCACGGTCGCCTCGACGACGGGGAGGGGAAGCACGTTCACGTTCTCGGTGCCGCTCAGCCACCAACCTGCGTGGAGTGGACCCTGACGCGCAGGGGCTGTTCGAGCCCCAGCGTCCGCTCGACCTTCGCCTGACGCTCGCACCGCTCAGCGCCGGCCCCTGGCTGCGTCACGACGGCGGCGCGATCTGGCGCGCCACGCGCACGCCCGCAGGCGCCGCAACCGTGCGGCTCGAGAGGCGAAATGGATCGGTGGACGTCCAGGCGTGGGGCCCCGGCGCCGGTTGGGCGGTGGCCAACGCCCCCACACTTTGCGGAGAGGCCGACGACGAGTCCGGCTTCGCGCCCGCGCATCCGCTCATCGCGCGCCTGCATCACGAGATCCGCGGCATGCGGATGCCTCGGACGCATGCGGTCTTCGAGGCCCTGGTCCCGGTCGTCCTGACCCAGCAGGTCACGACCGACGAGGCGCGCGAGTCCTACCGCCATCTCGTCAACGCGGTTGGCGAGGCCGCTCCCGGGCCGATTGCGCTCAAGCTCCCGCCTTCGCCTGCTGCGCTCGCGAGCATGCCCTACTGGAGCTTTCATCGCTTCGGCATCGAGCGCCGGCGCGCCGACATCGTGATCCACGCCGCGAGGAGCGCGAAGCGACTCGAGGAGATCGTCTCCATGGACATCGCCGCCGCGTACCGCCGCCTGCTCGCCTTTCCCGGCGTGGGGCCGTGGACTGCGGCCAAGGTGGCGATGGTGGCGCTTGGCGACCCGGACGCAGTGCCCGTCGGCGATTACCACCTGCCGCACTCGATCGGCTTCGCGCTCGAGGGCACGCCTCGATCGACCGACGAGCGGATGCTCGAGCTGCTCGAGCCATACCGCGGTCACCGCGCTCGAGTCGTCCGCCTGATCACGATGGCGGGGATCGCCGCCCCGCGATTCGGCCCGCGCAAGCCGCTGCGCAACATCCTCGACCGCTAGTTATCGAGTGAGGCCAGCTCCTCTTCGGCCAGGTCGACCAGCTCGCGCATGCCCTCGCTGTCGAAGATCATCCGCGCGCCAGCGGCGCGGTAGAGGTCCGGCAGCGGCCGAGTCGCACCCAGCGCGAGCGCCTCGCGGTAGCGGCGGACGGCGCCCGCTCGGTCGCTGAGGCTGTTGCGCCATACCTGCAGCGCTCCGAGCTGGGCGATCCCGTACTCGATGTAATAGAAGGGGTAGTCGAAGAAATGCGGCTGGTAGTACCAGCGGGCGATGCGCTCCGCCTCCAGGCCGCTCCAGTCGACCTCGTCGCCCTCGAAGCGACGGCGCAGCTCCAGCCACTTGCGGTCGCGGGCACCGGCGTCGCGCCCCTCGGGCGTGGTGTAGATCCATTGCTGGAAGGCGTCGACCGACGCGCAGTGGGAGAAGAAGATGAGGGTCTTCTCGAGCAGCCATCGTCGGGAACGCGGCGCGTCCTCGTCCGAGTAGTAGCCGCCGTGGCCGCGGTCGACGTAGGGAGCGGCGAGAAGCTCCATCGACATCGATGCGACCTCGGCCATCTCAGCGCCCGGATGGCGCTGGAAGACGAGCGGCAGACTCGCCGTCTCGAAGACATGGAACGCATGTCCTGACTCGTGCAACAGGGTGCGCACGTCGTCGTCCACGTTCACGCCGTTCATGAAGACGAGGGGCAGCTTCCGCGCGGGCAGGGAGTCGCAGAACGCCCCTGGTGACTTGCCCTTGCGGTTGTCGAGGTCGAGGAGGCCGGCGCCGGCCATCGTTTCGAAATAGCCGCGGAAGTCGGGACCGACCTCGCCGAAGACGTGGCTTGCCCTCGCCACGAAATCGTCGATGTCGCGATAAGGCTTCAGCGGGGTTCTGCCTTTCGGGTCGACCACCAGGTCCCACGGCCGCAGGCGATCCAGGCCGAGGTGAGAGCGCCTTCGCTTCATCAGGCGCCGCACCGCGGGCCGCACGGCGACTTCCACGGCCTCGTGGAAGCGGAAGCAGTCGTCGGGCGTGTAGTCGAACCGGTTCTTCTCGCGGTGCATGTAGTCGCGGAAGTTGGCAAAGCCCGCGTTGCGGGCGACCTGCACGCGCACGTCGTACATGCGGTCGAAGAGACCGGCCAAGGTGTCGCGCTGCTCGATGTACGGCCTGTACATCAGCCGGAAAGCACGCTCGCGCACCGCCCGGTCCTTCTCTTCCAGGAAGGGCTGCATCTGGGGCGGGGTCTTCTCTACGCCGTCCCAGTCGACCGTCATCGCGCCGATGATCTTTGCCCACTCCGTCGAAAGCTTCGCGAGCTGCGCGACCAGGGGCACGTTGGCCTCGTTGAAGAGCTCCATCTGGTTGCGGAAGCGCCGGACTGTGGTCTCGAGGGCAGGCGTCACGTACCCGAGCGCGACCAGGCGTTTCTGCAGGCGCACGCGTTGCTCCTCGGCCCTGGGCTCGATCTCGGCGCCGAATCGCAGCCGCGCCTCCTCGCGCTCGGGGTCCGCCGTGTTGCAGGAGTAGGCGAAGTTGGCGAGGGCCGATGCCTCAGCCAGGAGGGACTCGAAGCGCGACCAGTCGCTGAGCCACTGCTCAACGTTGCCGTTGTCGAGAGCACGTGTCGCGAGCTCCTCGTAGAACGGCGCGAGGTCGCTCCATGTGGCGTCCTTGAAGGCGTCCGCAGACTCGGGAAGAGCTACCACGCCCGCGACAATGCTACAGAGGGTCGTATGGCGAAATCGTCCGGGCTTGTGCTGCCGCCCTCGGTGCGAGCGTGCGTCGAAGCTGCGCTTGGCGCCCTTCTTCACCGCTCGCTACCGCCGGATTGCAGCCCGTCGCGGCAAGAAGCGAGCAGCGGTCGCCATCGCCCACTCCCTGCTCGTCGCCGTCTATCACGTGCTCAAAGACGGAGTCCTATTTCAGGACCTCGGACCAAGTCATTTCGACCGACGCAATCAAGACGCCATCGTCCGCCGCTCACTCCACCGCCTCGAAGCACTTGGCTTCAAGGTCACTTTCAGGCGATGACCGCATAAGGAGCCGCCTATTTTCAGGGGAACCAGTTCCGGAAAGGAAAGGATTTCTCGAAGTGGTTACTTGTAGCGACGCCTGGGAGTCGCAATGGGCCGCGTGTCGCGGCCGGACGAAGTCCGGCCGCCAAAGTGTTGTCGCCTACGTCGGTAGAACCAGGTTTTCGACCGCGCGCCAGCAGTACCAGGCCGCGATCGTCCGGTAGGGCCGGAACCTCTCTCCCTCCGCCTCCAGCGCTTTCGGTGTGATCATCTCCCGTTTGCGGTGGGCTAGCGTCCACCCCTTGCGCACGCCGTAGTCGTCGACGGGCCACACGTCGAGACGGCGCAGCTGGAAGATCAGGAACATCTCCGCTGTCCAGGGGCCGATCCCGCGCACCTGGACCAGGCGAGCCTTGAGCTCGTCGTCCGAGAGCGAATCCACGTCGGCCAGCGGCACCGTGCCGTCGGCTACCTTGCGCGCCAGGTCGGTGATGGCGGCCTCCTTGGGTCCGCTGACGCCCGCCGCCCGCATCGCCCCCGCCGGAACAGCCAGCACGGCGGCAGGGTCGAGACCGTCGGCGAACAGCATCATGAAGCGGCCCAGGATCGCGGTCGCCGCGGCGCCGGCCAGCTGCTGGTACATGATCGAGCGCACCAGCGCGCCGAAGCCGTCAGGGCTGGGCGCGCGCAGCTCCATGGGGCCTGCCCGCTTGATCAGCTTCGCCATCGCGGGATCGCGACGGGCGACGAGCCTCGTTCCTTTCGCGATTTCCGAGGGGGTCGCGTGCAGAGCGACCCGGGGCCGAGTCTTCAGGCGAACTCGGACATGAACTGAGCGAACTGCTCCCGCGACAGCCGAAGCTCGTCCTCACCCAGATCCTTCAGCGGCTGCTGCGGGATCTGCTCGGTGGTCGCGAAGTCGGCCATCGACGTGTCCACGTACAGCAGTCCGGTCACCAGCTGGCCGGCAGCCCGCCCTTCCTCGATCACCCGGATCGCCGCCCGGCGGTCGGTGGGGTCGTGGTCTTCGCCGAGCTTCCTGAGCACGATGTGCGAGCCGTCGTGGAGGCGCACGTCGCGGACCGTGCCAGGCTCGTAATCCACCTGCACCTCCTCGAAGAACGGGATGAACGACACGTCGGCGATCGACTCCTCATGGTCCTTGACCCAGCTGTAGCTCTTGGTCGAGCCGTCGTGGTCGTTGAACGTGACGCACGGCGAGATGATGTCGAGGATCGCGGTCCCGCGGTGCGCGATCGCGGCCTTGATCAGCGGCACCACCTGCTTGCCATCGCCGCTGAACGAGCGCGCGACGAACGAGCACCCGAGCGCGAGCGCGACCGCGCACGGGTCGATGGGCTGGAACGTGTTGACCGCGCCCTTCTTCTGCACGGACCCGAGGTCGGCGGTGGCGGAAAACTGGCCTTTGGTCAGGCCGTAGGTGCCGTTGTCTTCGATGATGTAAGTGCAGTCGACGTTGCGCCGGATCATGTGCATGAACTGGCCGAGGCCGATCGACGCGGTGTCACCGTCGCCCGACACGCCGAGCATGATCAACTGCCGGTTCGCAAGGTGAGCGCCGGTGGTCAGGGCGGGCATGCGCCCGTGGACTCCGTTGAACCCGTGGGCCGTCTCGACGAAGTACGCGGGCGTCTTGGACGAGCAGCCGATGCCCGACATCTTGGCCAGCATGTGCGGCTCCACGCCGAGCTCGTACAGAGCTTTGATCATGTGGTTGGTGATCGAGTTGTGGCCGCACCCGGCGCACAGCGTCGTGGCCGCGCCTTTGTACGCGTCGCGAGGAAGGCCGACGCGGTTCACGGTTGCGCTCATGCCGGCACCGCCTCCCGGTCCCCCAGCGGCTCGAGGATCGCCGCCGCGGGGATCGGCTGCCCGTTGTAGTGCCGGATCGAGTGGACGCGGTCGACCAGATCGCCCGGCAGGGCCAGGCGCACCAGGTCGTAGAGCTGTCCGTCGCGGTTCTGCTCGACCACGTAGACGTGCTCGTGGCGGCTCACGAACGCGGCGACCTCGTCAGACAGCGGGAGCGCTCGTACGCGCAGGTAATCGATGGCCAAGCTGTCGCGAGCCTCGACCACGGCGGCGTGCGTCGAGCCGAATGCGATCAGCCCCATCTTGTGGCCAGACTCGTCGACGACCGGCGCCGGCAGCTCGTGGCGTGCCGTCTCCAGCTTGCGGGCCAGGCGGTCCATGTTGCGCGCGTATGCCTCGGCGCTCTCGGTGTAGCGAGCGTTCTCGTCATGGCCCGAGCCGCGGGTGAAGTAACCCGCCGCCGGGTGGTCGGTCCCCGGAACCGTCCGGTAGGGGACGCCGTCATTGTCGACGTCGCGGTACCGTCCCCAATCGCCGGCGAGCTTCTCGAGCTCTTCCTTCGTCAGGACCTTGCCGCGGTCGAATTTCCTCTCCGGGTACTTGAACTCGGGCGTCATCCAGAGGTTCATGCCCAGGTCGAGGTCGGACAGCACGAAGACCGGCGCCTGGAAGCGGTCGGCGTAGTCGAAGGCGTCGCGCGCGAACTCGTAGCACTCCTCGACGCTGCCGGGAAGCAGGACGAGGTGCTTGGTGTCGCCGTGGGAGAGTGTGTAGACGAAACCGAGGTCGGCCTGCGACGTGCGCGTCGGCAGCCCCGTCGAGGGCCCGATGCGCTGGATGTCGAAGATCACAACTGGCACCTCGGCGTAGTAAGCGAGGCCCGAGAACTCGGCCATGAGCGAGATGCCCGGGCCGGAGGTCGAGGTCATCGCCCGCGCCCCCGCCCAGCCGGCCCCGATCGCCATGCCCACCGCCGCCAGCTCGTCCTCTGCCTGGACGACCGAGATCAGCTTCTCACCGGTCTTGGGGTCGACCCGGAAGCGGTCTGCGTAGGCCATCACGTACTCGCACAGGGACGAGGACGGGGTGATCGGGTACCAGGCGAGCACGGTCGCGCCGCCCATCAAAGCGCCAATCGCCGCTGCCTGGTTGCCTTCCACCAGGACCTTGCCTTCCACGGCTCCGGTCATGGGTTCGAGCCGGTAGGGGTCCTGCTTGGAGAAGTTGTCCTGCCAGTGGTCGAAGCCGACCTTGATCGCGTCCAGGTTCACCTGCACCGCCTTCGGCTTGGCCAGGAACTGGCGCCTGACGCCGTGCTCGAGGGCTTCCCAGGGGACGCCCAGGACGCCGGCGACCATGCCGACGTAGATCATGTTCGCCAGCTGCTTGCGCAGGGTGTCGCTCTGGATCCTCGCCTTCGCCAGCTTGGCGAATGGAACCGCGTAGTACGTCAGGTCGGTCCGCGCGTCCGCGGTGGAGAAAGCATCCTCGTGGATGACCACCCCTCCAGGACGCACCGTCTTCAGGTCCTCGCGCCAGGTCGCGACGTTGAAGGCGACCAGGATGTCCACCTTGTCCGACCGCGCCATGTGCCCTTCAGGAGTGATCCGCAGCTGGTACCACGTGGGGAGGCCTTCGATGTTCGAGGGAAAGACGTTTTTGGGCGCGACCGGGATCCCCATGTGGAAGATCGCTCTGGTCAACACGAGGTTCGCGGTCTGGCTGCCGGAACCGTTGACGGTGGCAGCCTGGATGGTTAGGTCGTTGACGATGGGTTCGGTCACTTCGATTTATCGGTTGGCGGATTACGGATTCTACGCGCCTGCAGGACCATGCCTTGACACCTTAGAGTCCACAACGTCGTGAAGGTCGGCACCCCCAAAGAAACCGAGCAGGGCGAGCGCCGGGTGGCCATGGTTCCGGACACCGTCAAGATGCTCGTCGGGGCCGGCCTCGAGGTCAGTGTCGAGGCGGGGGCCGGGGCCGCGGCCTTCATCGCGGACGACCTGTACCAGAAGGCGGGCGCCACCGTCGCCACGCGGGCCGGGACGGTGCTCCACGAAGCCGACGCCTTGCTCAAGGTGCAGGCGCCCAGGGAGAGCGAGATCGCCGTCATGAGAAAGGGCGCCGTGCTCATCAGCTTCCTGCAGCCGGCCACCCAGGGCGACACCATCCGCTCCCTGGCCTCCCACGGCATCACGGCGTTCAGCCTCGAGCTGCTGCCGCGCATCTCGCGCGCCCAGTCGATGGACGCGCTGTCCTCCCAGGCCTCGGCGGCCGGTTACAAGGCCGTGCTGATGGCCGCCGATCGCCTCGGCAAGCTGTTCCCGATGATGATGACGGCCGCCGGGACCGTGGCTCCGACGCGGGTCCTCGTCATGGGCGCGGGGGTGGCGGGGCTGCAGGCGATCGCCACCGCGCGCCGGCTCGGGGCGGTCGTCTCCTCGTACGACGTGCGCCCCGCGGTGAAGGAGGAGGTCCAGTCGCTCGGCGCCACCTTCATCGAGCTTCCCCTCGAGACGCAGGAGGGTGAGGGTGGTTACGCGCGCGAGCAGTCCGAGGAATTCCTGCGCAAGCAGCGCGAGCTGATCGGCGAGCACGTCGCCAGATCGGACGTGGTGATCACGACCGCCGCCGTCCCGGGGCGGCACGCGCCTCTCCTGGTCACCGCCGACATGGTCAAGGGCATGCGGCCCGGCTCGGTCATCGTCGACCTGGCCGCGGAGACGGGCGGCAACGTGGAGCTGACGCAGGCGGGTAAGGAGATCGAGGTCAACGGCGTCGCCATCATCGGCACACGCAACGTGCCGTCGACGATGCCGCTGACCACCAGCCAGCTCTACGCGCGCAACGTCGCCAACCTGCTCCTGCACCTGGTCAAGAACGGCGTGCTGGCGCTGGATTTCGCGGACGAGATCACCAAGGCCGCGTGCGTCACGCACGGTGGCGAGATCATCAACGAACGCGCCAAGCAGGCCGCGCCTGCCGCATGACCAACGCGCTGCTCGACGAGTTCACGTTTTTCGTCCTGGCGGTGTTCGTCGGCTTCGAGGTCATCTCCAAGGTGCCCACGATCCTCCACACGCCCTTGATGTCGGGCACCAACGCGATCCACGGCGTCATCCTGGTCGGCGCCCTGCTGATCGCCGCGGGCGCGAACTCGCCGGTGACCACGATCCTGGGCCTGCTCGCCGTGACGCTCGCCACGACCAACGTCGTGGGCGGGTTCGTCGTCACCGACCGGATGCTCGAGATGTTCAAGGGCAGGCAGCAGCCGGCATCGGCCCGTACCCCGGTCGCCCAGGCCGAGAAGAGATGAACGTCATCATCTCCCTGGCTTACCTGGTGGCCGCGGTGCTGTTCATCCTCGGCCTGAAGCAGCTCAGCTCGCCCAAAAGCGCGCGCAACGGCAATTTCACCGCTGCGTTCGGGATGGTCGTCGCCCTCGGCGCGACGGTGCCGCTGCTGCACTTCACGCGCACTGGCCTTGTGATCATCGGCGTGGGAGTCGTGATCGGCACTACCGTGGGCACCGTCGGCGCCCGCATGGTGCGCATGACCGCGATCCCGCAGATGGTCGCGCTGTTCAATGGCGTGGGCGGGGGCGCGGCCGCGCTCGTCGCGGTCGCCGAGCTGCTGAGGTTTGGCCCACACCCGGCACTCGCGGAGTCGCTCCCCAGCGTTTTCAGCATCGTCATCGGCTCGGTCTCCTTCGCGGGGAGCATGGTGGCCTTCGCCAAGCTGCAGGAGCTGATGACCGGAACGCCGATCACGTATCCCGGGCAGCAGGTGGTCAATGGCCTGCTCGCGGCCTCCATCGTCGGCTTCGCCATCGCTGTCCTCGCCATCGCCTCGGTTCCCTTCTCGTTCATCCCCCTCATGGTGCTGGCGCTGATCCTCGGAGTGGCGTTCGTCCTCCCGATCGGCGGCGCTGACATGCCCGTCGTCATCTCGCTGCTCAACGCCTGCACCGGCCTGGCGGTCGCCGCGAGCGGTTTCACCCTCAACAACTTCGCCCTGATCGTGGCCGGCACGCTCGTGGGAGCGTCCGGAAGCCTGCTGACCAAGCTGATGAGCGACGCCATGGGACGCTCGCTCGCCAACGTCCTGTTCGGCGCATTCGGCCAGGTGCAGACGGCCGCGACCGCGGCGGGCGGCGCCCAGGGACGCAGCGTGCGGTCGGCGTCAGCCGAAGACCTGGGCACTCTGCTCGCCTACTCGCAGAGGGTGATCATCGTCCCCGGGTATGGGCTCGCGGTCGCGCAGGCGCAGCATGCGGCGCGCGAGCTGGCCGACGTGCTCGAGAAGCGGGGGGTGGAGGTCGAGTACGCGATCCACCCTGTCGCGGGTCGCATGCCGGGGCACATGAACGTTCTCCTGGCCGAGGCCAACGTGCCCTATGAGCAGCTCAAGGAGATGGACCAGGTCAACGACGACTTCAAGAACGCGGACGTGGCGCTGATCGTGGGCGCCAACGACGTCGTCAACCCGGCCGCGCGCAGCACCCCGGGCAGCCCGATCTACGGGATGCCGATCCTCAACGCCGACCAGGCCAAGAACATCATCTTCATGAAGCGATCGATGCGACCTGGGTTCGCCGGCATCGACAACGACCTCATGTTCGGGCCGAACACGATCATGTTCTTCGGCGACGCCAAGGACTCCCTGACCAAGCTGGTTTCCGCGGTCAAAGCAGCCTGAGCGTGCAAAGAAAGGTCTGTAGGCCGGATTCATTCCGGCCGTCCCCCAGCGATGCATTGCGGACGCCCAATTGCCGCAGCGGCGGGCCTCCCCTGGCACTAATGACAGACGAGGCTCCTGCCAAGCGGTAGGAGCCTCGCGCCGCGAAGAGGGTGTGGTGTACCAAATGCTATGGTCGCGCCCCCGAAATTGTTAGTGGGCGGGCCACAAATACCCCCCATTCCCGTTGTGCGAATCGGCCGGGTCCCGGGCGGCCACCGGGGAAATTCTCAGGAGTCCCTGATCTTGAGGACCCGCTCGAGGTCCCGGGTGGCGAACGGGTGGGGCGATCCGGAGCACGAAGTGCTGCAATCCGGCCGCCAGCCACCCCTCGATCTCCCTGCCGCTCAGGTTGCTGACGTTCGCCGTCCGCTCGATCTCGCACGGGTCACGCCCGACCCGCGCGCACCACTCGTCCAGGACCGCCGACTTGCGCTCGAACTGGTCCAGGGAGCCGATGGTGTTCCACATCTGGGCGTGCTCGGCGACCAGGCGCAGCATCACGCGCTCGCCGGATCCCGCGATCAGGATCGGCATCCGGCCGGCGGGTCCCGGCCGCAGCCTGGCGATGCGGCTCTTGATCCGCGGCAGCGCCTCGCGGAGCGTGCGGACGCGGTCGCTCGCCTCGCCGAAGTCGTAGCCGTACTCCTCATAGTCGCGTGCGAACCAGCCCGCTCCCAGGCCCAGGACAAGGCGTCCGCCTGAAAGCTGGTCGACTGTCGCGGCCACGCTGGCGAGCAGGTCGGGGTTGCGGTATCCGATGCACGTGACCATCGATCCGATCCGCGGTGCGCGCGTGTCCACCGCGGCCGCGGCCAGCAGCGACCAGCACTCGAAGTGGTTGCCGTCGGGGTTGCCGTAGAGCGGGAAGAAGTGGTCCCAGAACCAGATGCTGTCCACGCCGAGCTCATCCGCGCGTCGCCAGGCGGCGCGCAGCTGCTCGATTGTGCACTGCTGCGGATGGATCGTGACCCCAACTTTGAACGGACGGTCACCACTCACTGCTGTGAGATTATCGAGACGCCATGGTTGGACAGCTGGCTCCCGCTCGGCTCGATCCCGCGACCGCGAATCGCGATCTCTGGAATCGGTTCCACGAGCTCCGCCGCATGCGATGTAAGGAATCGCGCCCCGACGATCCCGTGCAGCCCGACGACGTGGTCGAGTCGAGGATGAAGAGGGGCAATCCCTTCGAGTTCCAGCACTACTACGAGATCTCGCAGAACGGCATGATGCTCAGCTCGCTCTATGCCGAGACGGTGACACCCAGCAGCCCGGAGTACAGCACCAACAAGCACCTCTTCTGGATCGATGGCTACGTGAGACCGGACAGCCGGCGCAGGCACATCGCGGCGTTGTGGCTGCCCGTGGTCGCCGGGCTGATGGACCGGCACGGCTGCACGGTCGTGGGCATGAGCACCGACGAGGAGTCCGGCCACGCGTTCCTCGGGTGGCTCGGCGCGGAGCGGAAGCTGACCGAGATCGAGAGCAGGCTCCGGCTCTCCGAGGTCGACTGGCCGATGCTCGAGCGCTGGACTCAGGAGGGCGCGCAGCGGTCTGTCCAGACCAGGCTCGAGATCTACGACGGGCGGCTGCCGGACGCGATGCTTCGGGACTTCGCCCCCCAGCTGACGGCGCTCTTGAACACAATGCCGCTGGAATCGCTCGACATCGGCACCATCGTCGTCACGCCAGAGCGAATCAAGGATTCGTATGAGCGCCAGGCGCTGTCGGGCGAGGTCATGCACACGGTCCTGACCCGTGAGCCGGAGGGCCTGATCTCGGGCATGACCGACATCTCGTGGGCGCCCTACCGGCACAGTCTTCTTTACCAGCAGTTCACCGGCGTGCGGCCCGACGCGCGGGGTCGCGGCCTGGGCAAGTGGATCAAGGCGGCGATGCTGCTGCACATTAGCGAGACGTATCCGGGCGCGCAGTGGGTGGTGACGGACAACGCCCACTCGAACGGACCCATGCTGACTATCAACCGCGCCATCGGCTTCAGGCCGTATCGGACGATGGTCGAATACCAGATGACGCGCCAGCAGCTGGAGTCGCGAATCCGCTCGCTCCAGGACTGTTAGGTCTGGCGGCTCCTCTGCACGCTGCGCACGAGCAGGATCACGCCGACGAGGATCAGCAGCACCGGGAGCGCCGCCTTGCCGATCGGGCCGAAGTAATCGCGTCCGCTGATGCCCAGGATTGACTCGAACACCACGAAGCCGATCAGGAAGATCATCAGGCTGATGAAAAGCAGCGTCCGCCCGGTGCGCAGCGCGTGCGCGTCGCGATCGCGCAGCGCCTGGAGGTAGACGCCGAGGCCGACGCCGCCTGGGGTCACGAGCGACCACCCGTAGGCGAGGAAAGCCCAGTCGCTGGTGCTGTTGCAGTAGGCAAGCACGACACCGAGCATCGACAGGATGCCACCTGGGATCGTCGCGCCGGCACCGACGCTGACGAAGCCGACCACGAGCAACGTAAGGCCGGGGATGATGATGAACAGCGGCCACCCGTAAACCGTCAGGTCGGTGCCGCTCAGCACGACCGCGAGCGCGAACACGCCGACGACCACCAGAACGATCCCGAGCGCGCTGCTCGAGCCCGTGCCGCGCGGCCGGCCCTGGGGGTACGCGACCGCCTCGACGAATGGCGGCGGAGGCGGGGAGGCAGGCTTCGCCGGCTCCATCTCGACCACAGGTTCGGAGCTGAGTGCTGCGCCCGGTTCGGCGGCCTCGGCCGGCTCGGCGGGCTCGGAGGGCTCGGAGGGTGGGGCGGGCTCGTCGCTGGTTTCGGCCGCTTGCGGTTCTTCGGTGTCGGCGGGCGGCGTCTTCTTGCTCGCGAAGATGTCCGGGCTTCCCACGAGGAGATCGGGAGTCACGTGCACCATGTCGTCCTTGACCGCGGCGTCGTCCGAGGATTCGCCGACGTCAGGCACCGATCCCGATTCTGCCGCCGTCTTGCGCTTGCGCTTGCTCATCGGACGGAAAGCTTAACCCTCGGTCCTTAGCGCAAACATCGGGTTCACCGGCCCGTGGCCGTGGCCGATCTCGAGCGAGTGCGCGATGGCCAGGGTGATGAAGTCCTTCGCCTCGTGCACGGCGGCCAGCGGCGCGAGTCCGCGCGCGAGACCGGCCGTGATCGCCGCCGAAAAGACGCAGCCGCTGCCGTGCGTGTTCCGCGTGGGGACGCGCCCGGCTCGCAGCTCCACCGTCTGCGTGCCGTCGAAGAAGACGTCGATCGCATCGCCGTCCGCGTGACCGCCCTTGACCACGGCGATGCGTGCCCCGAGCGCGACCAGCTCGTGCGCCGCGGCGCGCCGATCATCGAGGCTTGCGATCTTGCGACCCAGCAGCACCTCGGCCTCAGGCAGGTTGGGGGTGATCACCGTCGCCAGCGGCACCAGTCGTTTCCGGAGCTCGGCCACGGCATCGTCGCGGAGGAGCTTGGCGCCGCCTTTGGCCACCATCACCGGATCGACGACGACGTTGTGGATGCCGAGATCCGAGATGGCCTCCGCGACCGCCGCGATGATCGCGGCGCTCGACAGCATCCCGGTCTTCGCGGCTTGAACTCCGAGGTCCTGCACGACGACCGCCATCTGCTCGCGGACCAGGGTTGCCGGCAGCTCGAGGATGCTGGTGACTCCGGTCGTGTTCTGGGCGGTGATCGCGGTGATGGCCGAGGTGCCGTGCACGCCGAGCGCGGCAAACGTCTTCAGGTCGGCCTGGATGCCGGCGCCTCCGCCAGAGTCGGACCCGGCGATCGTCATGGCGACGGGGAGTTTCACGACCGCTGCAGACGGCGCCCTGCCCAGTACACGGCGGCCGCGACGCCGATGCTGACGAGCCCGGAAAGGTCGGCGCCATGCAACGCCTGGATCCAGGGGTCGTTGAAGAAAGCCTGGCCCGCAAACACGTTGCCGAAGAGGTTGGCGTAGTTGACAAACAGCAGGCTCGTCCCGGTGCCCGCGATCCAGGCGGCGAGCGCGAGCCTGGGCCGGCTCCTGCCTTCGAAGACGAAGAAGCTCAGGAGGACCACGGCCGCCCAGGCCGGCGCCCACAGGTAGGTGAGGATCAGGAAGTCCTCGTAAGCGATGTGGAAGTCGGTGACCAGCACCGCGTACGCGGCGAGCGCGGTGCCCAGCAGGCCGCAGCCGAGCGCCGTCTGCCATCGCTTGAGACGGATTCCCATGGCGAGCGTGACCAGGCCCGCGGTGTAGACGTCGAGGTAGTTGGCCCAGATCTCGCCGACGACGATGAACAGGAAGAAGGGGATGGCGACCCACGACGGAGCGTGGGCGCTGATCACCGCCAGCACGCCCTGGCTTTGCGCGAGCTGGAGGTCGATGGTGGGCAGCAGGAGACCGAAGACGCCGAGCAGAACCATCGGCGCGACGACACCGAGCAGCGGCCACAGCGTCACCGAGCGCGTCGAGCTCGTCGCCGGCAGGTAGCGCGAGTAGTCGCTCGCAAACGGGTACCAGGAGGCTACTAGCGCGAAGCAGGTCATGAAACCGAGCACGAGCGCGCCCACATAGTCGGGTCCGGCGACGGAGGGGCCCTGCGTCCAGTGAAACTGCGGAGCGAGAAGGAGGAACAAGACCGCCGACAGGACGGCGAAGGTGATCGCGCCATAGGTCTCGAGGACCTTGATCGTCTGGTGACCGTAGACCGCGACGACGACGCTGACCGCGGCGATCACCAGGACCAGGCCGAAGGTCAACAGCGCGCTTGTGCCGCCGAGCAGCTGCGCAGCGGCCTGCGCGGCGATCACGCAGTCGACGGCAAACCATCCGACGGCCAGGAACAGCGTCAGGGCCGCGCCGACGTACGAGCCGCGCAAACCGAAGATGCCTCTGGTGAAAGCGATCTGCGGCAATCCCGACCGGGGCCCGGTGTTGCTGAGCAGGCCCAGGATCAACGCCGCCGCGACAGTGCCTGCCGCGGTGGCGACGAGGCCGTCCCACACGCCGAGCCCGTAGTAGGTCGTGAGAAGGCTCGCCGTGAACAGGCTGGCGTAGTTGACGAACGCCCCCGCCCACAGGCCCGCGAGCTCTCGCGGGACGCCGTGGCGATCGCTCGCGGGGATGGCTTCGATGCCGTGGCTTTCGACCTTGCCGAAGGCGTCGGCCTCGGCCGGGACCGCAATGTTGCTCATGAGATCTCCCTCCGCTGGCATTACCCAGATCAGGTTCATGCGGTCGGCGCGCGGCGCCCTCTCAGCCCACCTCCCCATTCGGCCATGGACTTGCGCGTCCGTGGCCACCTTCCCCGGCAAGGGGGGAAGGAGTGAGCTCCCGCTAGAGGGATCTTACGTCTGGCGCCAGGGAGCGGGGAGGAGGTGGGCCAGGATCCGGTAGACCTCGGGGTTCAGCGCCAGGCCGACATGGCTGCCTCGCACCTCGACCGCGTTGATGTCCGGTCGCCGGCAGGCCTTCCAGTTGACAACTCCATCGGTACGCGAGTAGATCGACGTCGTCGGCACGCGGGGCGCGGCCCGCAGGTCGCGCAGAAAACGCATCTCGACCGAAGCCGGATGGCGGTAGCGCACCGCGTTGAAAAGCCGCGCCGCGTGGACGCCCGCCATCGTCAGCGGGTGGACGTCGAACGGATCGCTGATGGGAGAGCCGAGCATGATCACCTGCTCCACAAGGTCAGGGTTTCGATGCGAAAGCACCTTGGCGAGAACGCCTCCCCGGCTGTGCCCGACAAGAGAGACTCGAGCCCCGGTCTTGCGGTGAATCGCCTGGAGCGTCTCGATCAGGGGCTTGAGCATGACCTCGGAGTACATGACGTTGAAGGCGAGGCCGGCGAGGCGCGGCCGGTAGCCGACGCGGCGCAGCCAGTCGAACTGCGTTCGCAGGGTCCAGTCGCCCGCGAGGAATCCTGGGATGAGGAGCACGGGCTTGCGGAGGCCAGGGGGGACGTCGATGCCGCGAAAGACGGGGTCGCGAATCAGCCGGAGGAACTCGATGTAGAAGCGACCCTCGAGCCACATCGGTGGGATGGGATCCCACCGGCCGAGACGGCGAATCTGAGGAAGCTTGCTATGTGGTGGTTCGGAGACGGTTGCCAACTGGTGCGGCTGAGCGCTTACTCCGTCATGAGACTGGGGCGGCGCTCGCGATTCTATACGCGCTCCACCCCTGCAGGGCCTTCATGAACAGGTCGGGGGTTTCCATCATCGGCACATGTCCGGCGCCCTCGAGGACCTCGAGGCTCCAGTCGGGACGGCGGCGCGCAAGGTCTTGCGCGGCCGCCACCGGGATCAGCCGGTCGAGGCTGCCATGGATGATCAGGGTTGGCGCTCGGACCAGCGCGACACGTGACCAGAACCTCGGGTCGGCCATTCGAAAACCGATCGAGCGAGTGGCCTGGACGAAGGCGCGTTCACTCTGTCGCCCGAGACGCTGCCGCTCGCGTGTCAGCTGCACGTGCGCGGCGACGATCGCGGGGTCGACCCGCGAAGGGTCGGCGCAGACAAGCTCCAGGGTCCGCATCACGAGTTCCTCCGGTGGCAGCGCCCGCAGCCGCCTGTCGAGCAGGGTCTGCGCCAGCCCGGGAATCGACAGCGCGGCCATCGCCCCGAGCATCAGCGGTTCCGGGCGAGTGACATGGGTGCCGGGAATCGCCGGGTCGACGAGCACCATCGACGACACCCATTCCGGATGGGTCGCGGCCTCGATCACCGCGATGTGACCGCCCATCGAATTGCCCATCACGATTGCCGGCTCGCCGACGACCTGCTCGATGAAGTCGTGGACGAGGGCGGCGTTCGCGCCCACGCTGGCGGCGCGCCCATATAGAGGTGTCTGCCCAAACCCGGCGAGGTCGACGGCCAGCGCGTGGTGGGTGATTGCAACCTCGGGGCCAACCCCCATCCAGTTCAGGGCCGCGCCGCCAAGACCGTGGACCATGAGCAAGGGTCGCCCGGAGCCGCCGAAGTCCAGGTAGTGGACCGGACCATCGAGATCGACGACCCTATGCCGCAATGCGTCAAAAACTCTACGCCAGGATTCCGGCCGCCAGGCGCATCAAGATGTCTGCCACCACGGCGGGCGACCGCCGCCCGTCTTTGTGGAGCCGGTCGAAGAGGACGAACGAGCTGAGCGCCGCGATCACGTCCTCGGCCTCTCGGAGCGAGCATCCCGGCCGCAGGGCGTCGGCGCCCGCCAGCCGCGCGGCGAGCTCGCGGACTTCTCCCGGTGCCTCCGCGGCGATGGGGAGGTGGCGGAGGAGGGCCGGGTTGGCCGCCCAGGCCGAGCTCGAATGCTCCAGAAAATCGCGCAGCGCGTGGATTGGGTCGCCATGGGATGGAGAAGGCGAAGGGGGTGCGGGGGCAAGTGCACGCAGCACTCCTTCGCGTGAGCCGAACCGGTTGTAGACGGTGACCCGCGAAACCCCTGCCCGGCGCGCGATCTCGGCCACGGTGACCCCCGAGCTCGGCTTCTGGGAAACGAGCTCCCGCGCCGCGGCCACGATCGACCGGCCGGTCTGGTCGATGGCCGCCCGGCGGCGACCCAGGCGGTAGGGCCGGCTGGTCATTCCATTTAACATACAGTATGTACAACTAATTAGCCCCAGTTTCCAAGCAGTCGTGACGCTTGTGCTGGGCGGACGAGGGCCGACGACCTACCATCCCACGCTGTGAGGTTGTGGGACCCGCTCGCCATCCGCGAGCTCTCGGCGCTGCTGGGCGACCCGGTTTACCGGGGCCGCGGCGTCCCTCGGGGCGACGGCCGTCCCGTCCTGCTGGTCCCGGGCTTCCTGGCCGGGGACTGGACGCTGCGCCTCCTCCACGGGTGGCTCAGCCGGATCGGTTACCGGGCCTACCTCTCGGGGATCGTGCTCAACATCCAGCACTCGGAGCGGATGCTGGCGAGGTTGCGCCGCCGGGCCGGCGCGATCCAGAAGGAAACGGGCGAGAGGGTGAGCCTGGTCGGACACAGCCGCGGCGGGCTGCTGGCCAAGGTTTACGCCCAGCGCAAGCCGGACGGCGTCGAGCAGGTCATCGCGCTCGGCTCCCCGCTGGCCGACTGGACCGACCTGGCTGCGATCACACATCACGCCGTGGGCGTCGTCAGGACGGTGAATCAGCTTGCGTACGGACGTCGCATGAATCCCGAAGGTCGGTTCACGTACGACCTCAGGCTCACGCCGACCGTGCCCACGACCTCCATCTACACCAAGGCTGACGACGTCGTGAACTTCCGCTCCTGCCTGCGCCCCGACATTCCCGCGATCCAGGTGTGGGGCTCGCACAACGGCCTGGTCGTGAACCCTGAAGTCTTCAGGCTCGTCGGTCGTCTCCTCGCCCGACCCGCGCGGCCGTGACCGCGATCGCGGTGGCGATGGCGCTCGTCGCCGCAGCGCTCCACGGCACGTGGAACGTCCTGGTCAAGGTCAGCGGCGATCCCCTCGCCACCTTTCGCCGCGTCACCCTGACCACGGCGCTGATGGCGACGCTGGTCTCGGCTCCCGCCTGGCTGCTGCTCGGCCGGCCGGGACTCGATACGCGTGCGGCCGTGTGGTGCGTTCTTTCGGCGACCCTCGAGACCGCCTACCTGTGGCTGCTCTCGAGCGCTTACCGGAGAGGCGAGCTGTCGGCGGTCTATCCGATCGCCAGGGGCTCGGCGCCCCTCCTCAGCGTGGCGGTCGGACTCCTGGTGCTCGGCGAGCAGCTGACCCGGCTCCAGCTCGGCGGCGTGGCCATCCTGCTCGTCGGGATCCTCGCGGTCACCGCATCCCAGGCGACCGGACGCGCCACCCTGCCCGCCCTGCTCACGGGTGTCGCGATCGCAGCCTACACGTCGGTCGACCGCGTCGGGGTCAGGCTGACCACGCCCTGGCTCTATGCGTGGCTGCTCTTCTTGTTGATGGCCGTCGAGCTGCACCTGTCGCTCTGGCTCGCGTCTCGCCTCAGCCGGTCCCGCACCGTGACTCCGGCCCGCGGTCCCGGGTGGACGCAGGCCCTGCTCATCGGCTCGTTCATGTGGGCCGGCTACTTCCTGGTCCTGTGGGCGCTGAGCCTGGCTCCGCTGGCGATCGTCGCCCCGGTGCGCGAGACCGCACTGGTGGCTGTGGCCGTGTGGGGGGTCTGGCGCCTGCGCGAGAGAACGCGCTTTGCGATCAAGCTCGGGGGCGCGGTCGCGACGCTCATCGGCATCGCCCTCCTCGCGACCTAAGCCGCATCCGCCACTCCGGGCTTGGGCTGGTAAGGTAGTCCTGTCCCCGGTAGTCGGGAGATGTTCGCCGCGGTCGGATCTTCTCGAAAGGACCCGTGCGTTCGCGACTAGCTTTCGAGAAGAGGAGTTAGGGGGATGCCGACAGGGACCATAAAGAAGCTGGTCTCCGACCGAGGTTTCGGATTCATCGCGGCCGAGGACGGGAAGGAGTACTTCTTCCACCGGACCGGCCTTGACTCGAGCATCAACTTCGACTCGCTGGCCGGCGGAGAGCGCGTCAGCTTCGAGATCGAGCCGAGTCAGAAGGGGCCGCGCGCGAACCGCATCAGGCTCGCCTGACCTGGTGCTTCCCGGACCGGCTGCCTGGGTGGCCGGCTTTGTTTGCCCCTAGCTGATCCTCTCGTACCAGCTCACGACCTGGTGCGTCCCGTCGGGATTCTGGTCGACGTAGACAGGCGACCCCGACGATACGTCGGCGAACTTCACGGCGTAGTGAAACGTGCCGCGTTTGGAGGTGTCGCCCACCAGGTACACGCTGATCGAGCCGCCTGGCGCAACTGAATCGCAGAGCATGCGACCGTGGGGCACGTCGAGCTCGCATCCCGGGGTGGTGTAGAAGCCCGAGAGCATGGGGTTCGTGTGTGTGGCGAACCAGTTCGTATATCCGCCTCCGGTCACAAATATGAGAGCCAGCTTGCCGATGCGGGGTCCCGTGTCGAGCAGTGACCCGCGCCAGCACGCGGTCTTGTTCAGGTGCGCCACCGGGCAGTACTCGCCGTCCAGTTCGGCGGTCAGCGGTAGGGCTGCCGCCGCCGTTGGCTGTGCCGTCGGCGATACGATCGGACTTGGAGTGGAGAGCTGGGAGGTCGTGTTCACGTCGACGTTCTGTTGCATGCCTTGAAAGATGGTGTACCCGGCCACGCCGAGCAGCAGGAGGAGGATCAACCCCGCCCCCGCCATGACCATGGTCCGCGACCCGTTTCCCGGAGGCGCCTGCGCGGCCCACGCCGGGGTCGAGGCTGACGGCGCAGCGTCGTAGGCGGCGGAGGCGTGCTGCTCGGGCAGAGGTGGTGAGGGAACAGCCGGCGGCGCCGAGTCGGCGGGCAGCCATGAGGGTCGGTCGGCCGGCTGCTGCTGGGCTACGACGGGAGCAGCCGGTTGCGTGGGCCGCCACGCTTGACCATCCCAGTAGTAGGCGCCGTCGGGCGAGAGGACCGTGTTGGGCGGGGCCATGGCGGGCGCCCATCATAGTCATCAAGTCACGGAATACAGCCCGCGTTAACTGGCCTGTTTTTCGAGTGAATTGACGGTCGACGTCCTTTCACGGATGCCGGCCTTCCTTGGAGGCACCTGCAGGGCCGCTGAGGCGCGAAACTGCGAGTGACTCATGACGAGGAGCCTCGCCTCTGTACGGGCGACAACCGTCGCGTCGTTCAACCCACGTTCCTCCATGGCCTCCCATCCATAGCTGTCGCCGGGGCCGAGGATGACCTTCTGGCCGCCGCGGCCGACTGAGAGCTGACCCGCAAGGACGACCACGAACTGGTGACAGAGACTGCCTTCGCGGGCAATCGTCTCGCCGGCGTGGACACGCGCCTCGTCGAAGTTGCGATCGCGGCTGATCATTGCGAGCCACCGATGGGGAAGGTCCCTTCGCCGACCCCGCCGCTGAAGGAGAGCCGCAGCTTCGGTGCGACACGCTTGAGCAACCTGAGCGCGCCGTAGTTGTCGCCCTGGACGTCGACCGCGAACGTGGTGATCCCCTCGCACGCGGCGCGATCCGCGAGGGCCGCGACCATGCGAGTGCCAAGTCCCTGCCGCTGCCAATCGTCGGCGACCACGATCGCCAGCTCCGCCTGTGGCGAGCCCGGCGTGCGCGAGTACTGCACGACCCCGACGATCTCGCCGGCCTCGACCGCGGCCACCGCCTGGCGATCCCGCGCGTCTTTGCGCAGCAGGGCCGCCGCGAACCGCTCCGGGCCGACGACCGGGCTGAAGAACCGCCTGTAGATTGCCTCCCGGGACAGCCGGTCGAACAACCGGGAGACGGGCTCGCGGTCCGACTCCTCGAGGGTCGCCAGCGCCGGATGTCCAGCCTTTCCCGACTCGATTTCAATCATCTGACAGCCTCCGAGACAACAAATAGCACGATCGGTCGTACAAAGTCAAGAGTAATCGACCGTTCGTGCTAATATGTGCCGCGATGGCGACCGAGGCTCTGACCGACCGGCGCAAGCTCCGCGGTCAGCGGACGAGGCAGGCGATCCTCCTCCACGCCGCCCGCGTCGGCTCCGCGGAAGGCCTGGAGGCGGTTTCGCTGCAGCGCCTGGCGACCGACCTGGGCATCAGCAAGAGCGGTCTGTTCGCCCATTTCGGGTCGAAAGAGGAGCTGCACATGGCGACCATCGAGGCCGCCTCGAAGATCTTCGCCGACGAGGTGCTGCGTCCTGCGCTGGTGGTGCCCCGCGGGGTCGGCCGGGTCTGGGCGATGTGCAAGTCGTGGCTCTCATACCTGGAGCGCGGCGTTTTCCCCGGCGGCTGCTTTTTCTGGGCCGTCGCCGAGGAGTTCGACAGCCGGCCCGGCCCGGTCCGCGACGCGGTCCTGGAGAAGAAGGCCTACTGGTCGTACAGCCTGCAGCGCGCGGTCCGCGAGGCGCAGCAGGCGGGCGAGATCAAAGCCGGCGTGGACCCCGAGCAGCTGGCCTGGGAGCTCGACAGCCTGCTCGGTGGTGTGAACAGCGGGTTCAAGAGCGGTGACGGCGGTCGGGCGCTGGAGCGCGGCCGGCGCGCCATCCGCGAGCGACTGCTGCACGCGGCGGCGGAGACCGCAAAGCCCCTCGACTGACCGAGGCGCCGTCCGGGAGGGGCTGGTGCCCCGAATCCGGCGCGACAGGCGTCAGGAGAGTTGACTACCGCGGTGCGCCGTTGAGGGGCGCCGCGTAGGGGGACCTGGGAAGGTTCCCCATACGACTTAATGCGAGTGTCGCAAGCGTTGCTTTGGCGGCCGGACCTGCTCCGGCCGCGACCCACGATCACAGACTGCGCCCAGGCGTCGCTCGGCGTCATGGCATTGAAAAGAGCCGTACCACTCCGGAAGGGGTTGGCGCCCCGAATCCGGCGCGACAGGCGTCAGGAGAGTTGATCACCGCGGTGCGCCGTTGAGGGGCGCCGCGTAGGGGGAACCTGGGAAGGTTCCCCCTACGACTTAATGCGAGTGACTGCGGACCAGCACCATCGCGGCCGTCCACAGCAGCACGCCGCTGATCAGCAAGGCCCACAGCGTCCAGGGGATGACCTCGAGCTCGACGAACGCACCGAAGATGCACATCGCGGCGGCGCCGGCGAGCAGGAACGAGCCCGGCATCAACAGCCAGGCGGAGTACCACGGGGGTTGGACCCCGTCGCCACGATCGAACACGCGAGCGGCGCCGAAGACCAGGGCCGCGGTCAGAATCGCCGGCACGGTCAGGCCGAACGCCCATCGCATCTCGATGGAGCCCGTCGTGGCCGCGACGACCGGCTGCATGCCCGCCATCGCCAGCCCGGCCGCGACCGCAAATCCGAGCAGACGCAGGATCACGCTGGGGTGTGGCACGTTCCTCGTCAGGCGGGCACCGGGGCCGGCTGCGCAAACACGGGCTGCGTGGCGATCGTGCCGAGCTGCACGTCCTGGTAGGAGCCGGGATGCGAGAGCTGGGTCATGAACAGTTCGTTGAACGAACGTGCCCGCGCAACGAGTCCGGATTGATTCGTGATGCCTCCCGTATACGGCTGGCGCGGCAGGCCGGCGGCCAGCTCCGGGGAGCCGTAGTAATCGTCGGCCCCGTAGACGGACGTTGAGGCATAGGAGTAGATCGCGACACCCAGGACCCGATTCCCCCCGGCTGATGCGGAGAGCACGCGACGGATCTGCGCCAGCGTGTCCTCCGGATAGTTGAGAAACGCGCCGACTCCGATCACAACCCGACCGGCGAAGCCGGAGTCCTTCTCGAACGTGGTCCAGCGGTCGAACCAGGCCTGCTGCTGGTCGATCCAGTCGCTGTCGTAGTTCATCGGCACGCCGAAGTCGAGGTAACCCTGCATGAGCCAGGCGTGCCAGTCCTGGAACACCGAGCCGAATGCCGACGTCGCGGTCCAGCCCGACGCGTCGTAGGGGCCTCCGCCGTAGCAGATGAGGGCGCCGCTCAACTTGAGCGAAGGCTTCTCGAGCTTCAGTTCGTGACGAAGGTCGCGCACGAACGCTGTCACGCGGGCCCGCCGCCACGCCTGCCACCTCGGGTCAGCCGGGCCCGGCGTGCGCGTGGCCCCCGACTGCAGCCGGTAGAGCGCTACCGCCGAGGCGCTGTATCCCCACGCGACCCCGGGATAGCGGATGAAGTCGAGGTGGAGGCCGTCGACGTCGTATTTGCGAATGAGGTCGAGCAGGACGCGCTGCGTGTAGATGGCGACCTCGGGCACGCCGGGGTCGAGGAAGCCGCCGGCCGTGCCGTCGTTGGCCTTGCTGCCCCACTCGGTCCCATGCAGCAGGTAGACGAGGCTGGTCTGGCCGGCGAAGTAAACGTTGACCCACGCATGGACTTCGATCCTCGGTGTGGCTGCATGGGCAAGTTCCAGCAGATACGCGAGCGGGTCGAACTCGAGCGGTCCCTGGATATCTGAAGCGCGGGGTTCGATGGATCGGTTGAAGTAGGCGTCGCCGCGCTTGCGGACCTGGACGATCAGGGTGTTGACGTTGGCGCGCCGGGCGTCGGCGACCAGCTTCTCCACCTGCTGCGGCGACTTCAGACCTTCGTGGAAGGCGTCGACCCAGAGCGCGCGGTACTGCGGCGTGCCCGAGACCGCCTGGGCCGGCGACGCCGCGACCGGCAGTAGAACCAAGCCCGCCAGGAAGCCCGCGGCGACTCTGCGGATCAAGCGCGTGCCAGCACGACGTTCGTGCGGCCGGTGGTTTCTATGACGCCGGGGTTCTCGCGGCGCAACGTGGCGATCGCTTCCTCGCGGAAGGCTTCCCGTCGTTTGCCGGCGACCGCGTCGAGGCGCATCGCCAGGTCCCACCAGCTCATGCACCGCTCAACCAGGTGCTCCGCCGATTCCCAGCGCACATTCTCCGCGATCGCCTCCACCTCGACGGTGGCGAAGCCTGCCGCGAGCGTGGCGGTACGCAGGACCGCTGGATCGTTGACGGCGGCGCGGGTCGCCTCCTGGTCGGAAGGCCTGGGCGCCGGCGGCAGCCAGCGGTCCACGACCTCGTCCATCACCTGCCACGGCCTCTGGGTGGCCCCGTTGACCGGGACGCTTGCCGCGAATCGCGCTCCAGGGCGGAGCACCCGTCGCGCCTCGCGCAGGGCGAGGTCGAGGTCAGGCGCAAACTGCAGACCGTGGCCGCAGGCGGCGGCGTCGAAGGACGCGTCGGCCAGGTCCAGCTGCTCGATGTCCATGACCTCGAAGCGCGCGTTGGGGATCCCAGCCGCTCGGGCCAGCTCGACCATCCCGGGGGCGAGATCCACGCCCAGCACCTCTCCGCCCGGCGCCACCAGCGCAGCCAGCGGCCTGGTCAGGGTTCCCGGACCGCATGCCAGGTCCAGCACCCGCATGCCGGGTTGCACGGCCAGGAACTCGAGCACGCGCCGGCGGCCCCGCGCCTCGCCGCGGGACATGATCTCCTCCATCCGCTGCTGGTAGGCGGCGGCGTGGCGGCTGAACACCGACGGGAAGAGCTCCTTCGACCTCACGCCTCGCGCGCGTTCCACTCCCGCTCCAACCACTCCGCGGCGCGCAGCGTTTCGGCGTTGGTGCGTCCGACGACCTGGATCCCCACCGGAAGGCCTCCGCGGGTCGGAGCGGGCACCACGGCCACCGGCTGGTGCGTCGTGTTGAAGGGGCGCGTGAACCGGGACAGCTGCTCGCGGACCTCCGGACCATGGTCTTCGTGAGGCGCCACGATGGCGGTCGCCGGCAGGACCAACGCGTCCACCTCGCTCATGGCGCCGGCCGCTGCCTCGGCGAGCCGTTCGCGGTCCGCCAGTGCCTGCCGGTACTCGCGATCAGGGACCTCGAACCCGCGGCGGATCAGCCGGAGCACGTCGGCGCCGTACTTCTCTGGCGATTCCTCCGCCCACCGCCTGTGATAGGCGGCGGCCTCGAAAAGCAGGATCGTGAGCCCGACCTGGAAGAGCTGGTCGCGGTCGAGGAACTCGATCTCCTCCACGCCGTCCGAAACCTTGCGCCAGGCCTCGCCGGTGGGGCCGTCGACATCATCCCCGACCCAGCCCGCGGGCGTGGCCAGCCGCGGACGTGTCAGCGCCACCAGGGACACAGGCTCACCGGACATCGCCGCGTAGGCGGCGGCCGTGGCCGGGATGTCAGGAGCCATCGGGCCCAGTGTGTCCAGAGAGGGGCTGAGCGGGATCACACCCCCGACGTCGACGCTCCCGTACGCGGGCTTGAACCCGGCCACCCCGCACAGCGAGCCCGGAATGCGGATCGAGCCGCCGGTGTCGCTGCCGATCGCCCAATCGCACATCCCGGCCGCGACGGCCACCGCCGACCCGCCGGACGAGCCGCCCGCCACCCGGCTCGGGTCGTGCGGGTTGCGCACCGTGCCGAAGTGCGGGTTGACGCTCGTCACGCCGTAGGCGAACTCGTGCAGGTTGGTCTTGCCGACGACCACGCAGCCTGCATGCCGGATCCGTCTGATCACGGGCGCGTCCTCGGCGGCGGGCGTCGACGGAAGGATGATGCTTCCCGCGGTGGTCGCCATGCCCCTGACGTCGACCAGGTCCTTGACGGCGACGACGATGCCGTCGTCGGTTTCGGAAGAGACCGTGACGAAGGCGTGCAGCTCTGACCTCTCGGCGATCCGGGCTCGGGCGTCGTCCAGGCGCATGTCGCAATTCTGGGGTGAGAAGGAGGTGTCGGATTGTTATCCTCCGCGCTACATGTCAGGGCAGCCCACGGGCGCCATCGGCGCCAACCTCTCCTGGAGCAAGGTCGACGTCCTGACCGCGTACGAGCGGCTGACGGCTGAGATCCAGGTCCGCGGGGGCCGCCTGCGCGAGACGATCAACGACCCCGAACCGCTGTTCCACATGCGCAACGTGAGCGCAGAGCCGCTGCTTCCGGGTGCCGTGCCGCTGAGCGGCATCCCCGAGGGACTCTTCAACAAGAACCAGATCGGCGGCATCCGGACGATCGAGCCGGAGCCTCCGCCGCCGGACATGGTGGCGGACATGGTCCGGCGCTACGTCATGTTCCAGGCCGCCAACTTCATGGTCACGGGCGCCGCCGAGTTTCCGGCCGCGACCGAGCCGGCCATGCACACCGAGATCCTCATGAGGTCGCGGTTCTTCCCGATGGTGGACGTGACGATCACGATCTTCGGCATCCAGGGCAAGAGCTGGACGCAGCCGAACATCTGGGTCAACCGCGACCTGATGCTGGCGGTCTTCCTGGGCTGACCTTTTAGGCCGACTTTCCGAAGAGCCGCGCCAAACGGACCTTCACCAGGTGCCAGAACAGCGCCAACGCGCTGACCGGTTTCGCCGTGTGGGCCACCGCCGGGCCTGCAACGCGAGCCGTCGCCGCCGCGACGTCGTCCTCCGCGGCCGGCTCCTCCGCCTCGACGTTGGCCTGGATGCAGCTCGCCATCTCGCCGATCAGCCGCTTCGACACGTCCTCCATCACGCCCCGCCCGAATTGAGCCACGCGACCCGCCACGTGGTAGTCGGTCGTGATCTGGACGAGTGACCCCTCGCCGGCCGTCTGGACGCGCATCTCCGCCGTCGCCCGGGCGGAGCCCGGGCCGGTCGTCTCCCGGCCCTCGGCGCTGAGGGTGGCCGTACGCTCCGCCGCGTTGCGGTCGGAGATCCTCGCCGTGCCGTTGTAGGCCACGGTGATCGGCCCGACCTTGACCTTAACCTTGCCCTTGAAGGTGCTCTCGTCGACCACTTCGGAGAGCTCGGCGCCGGGGACGCAGCCGACCACCTTGTTGATGTTGAGGAGGTAGGCGAAGACCCTGTCCGGAGGGGCGTTCACATGGAACGAATTCTCCAGTTGCATTTCCTGGCTAAAAGTAGCGCAATAGAGGGGTTCGCCTCGGAGTTCGACGATCGCGCGGCCTGCCGCCGCGCTCCGCCTCGAGAGGGTTAGGAGGTCTGTATGAAGCAGAAGGTCGCGACCACCGTCAACGGCCGCCGGCACGAGCACGAGGTCGAGCCCCGACTGCTGCTCGTGCACCATCTACGCGACAACCTGGGACTCACCGGCACCCACATCGGCTGCGACACCAGCCAGTGCGGAGCCTGCACGATCCTGGTCGACGGCCAGGCGGTCAAGAGCTGCACCATGTTCGCGCTCCAGGCTGAGGGCAAGAGCCTGACCACGATCGAGGGCATGGCCAAAGGCGACGAGCTGCACCCAATCCAGCAGGCCTTCTGGGACGAGCACGGTCTGCAGTGCGGCTACTGCACGCCGGGCTTCATCATGGCCGCGGCCTACCTGCTGTCCACCAACCCGAACCCCACCGAGGACGAGATCCGCAGGGGCCTGGAAGGCAACCTCTGCCGGTGCACCGGCTACGTGAACATCATCAAGGCCGTTCAGACGGCCGCGAGGACGATGAGCGGCACACAGGCCACGAAGACGACCGTAGCCGCCGGAGGCAACTGACATGGCCGTCTCCCAGCTCGTCGGGGCGAAGATCCACCGCCGCGAAGATCCGCGCCTGATCACGGGCCACGGCCACTACGTCGACGATTTCACGCGCCAGGGCACCGCCTACGCGGCGTTCGTGCGAAGCCCGCACGCGCATGCGCGTGTCAAAAGCATCGACGTCACCGACGCGAGCAAGGCGCCCGGCGTCGTCGGCGTCTACACCGCGCGCGACTTCAAGGGTCAGCTCGCCGGCACGCACCCGGCCGCGCCCGCGTTCACCGCCGCCAAGAAGTACGTGCCCGAGCGCTCCCCGATCGCGGAGACGGAGGTGTGCTACCAGGGCGAGATCGTCGCGGCCGTGCTCGCCGAGAGCAGAGGCCAGGCGGCCGACGCCGCGCAGATGATCCAGGTCGACTACGAGGAGATGCCGGCGGTCATGGACCTCGAGAAGGCGCTGAAGGAGGGCAGCTCGAAGGCGCACTCGGATGGACCCGACAACATCGGCTGGGACATCCCTTACACAGGCCCCGAGGTGACCGAAGCCGCCTTCAAGGAGGCCGACGTCGTCATCGTCAAGCAGCGAATCCTCCAGAACCGCCTCGCCCCGGTGCCCATGGAACCCCGTGGCGTGCTGGCCGAGTACGAGGGCTTCGACAAGAAGCTCACGATGTGGATGTCGAGCCAGAACCCGCACTTCATCCGCCTCTTTGTGTCCGGCGCGATGGGCCTCAAGGAGAGCCAGGTTCGCGTCATCTCACCCGACGTGGGCGGTGGGTTCGGCAGCAAGATCAGCCCGTACCCGGAGGACTACCTGGTGCCTGCGCTCTCCCGCATCGCCGAGCGCCCGGTCAAGTGGATCGAGACACGCACGGAGTCCATCCAGAACGCGACCCACGGCCGCGGCCAGTTCTACGACGTCGAGGTCGCGGCCAAGAAGGACGGCACGCTCAGCGCGATGCGCATGACCCAGTACCTGGACCTGGGCGCTTACCACGGCACGTTCGGAGGTTTCCAGGCGGTGGCCTGCCTGATGGCCGGCGGCGCGTACAGGTGGCCGGGCGGGATCTCGGCCCGGACGATCGGGATCCTGACGAACCGCGTGCCGACGGACCCGTATCGGGGGGCCGGCCGGCCCGAGGCGACGCACCTGGTCGAGCGCATGGTCGACCTCGTCGCCGCCGAGCTCAAGATGGACCCGGTCGAGATCCGCAGGAAGAACTTCATCCAGCCCAACGAGTTTCCATTCACGCAGCACTTCGGGCTTGTCGTCGACTCGGGCGACTACGAGAAGGCGCTCGATGTCGCGCTGAAGCTCGCCGGTTACGACGAGCTGCGCAAGCAGCAGGCCGAGGGACGCAAACAGGGCAAATTACTGGGGATCGGGTTCTCCACCTGGATCGAGCTGTGCGGTTTCGGCCCCAGCGCGGCGACAGCGCCGGCGACGGGCGGCATCGCGCTCGTGGAGTCGGCGCAGGTGCGCGTGACCCCGACCGGCTCGGTCATCGTCTACACCGGCACCCACGCGCACGGCCAGGGACACGAGACGACGTTCAGCCAGATCGTGGCCGACCAGCTCGGCGTGCCCATGGAAAGCATTGAGCTCCATCACGGCGACACGGGCGAGGGAACATCGTTCGGCTATGGCACCTACGGCAGCCGCAGCCTCGCGGTAGGAGGCGTGGCGGTGAGCAAGGCCGTGGGCAAGGTCATCGACAAGGGCAAGAAGCTCGCGGCGCACATGCTCGAGGCGGCCGAGGAGGACGTCGTCTACGAGAACGGCAGCTTCCACGTCAAGGGCTCACCGGACAAGGCCAAGGCATTCGGCGAGGTCGCTTTCGCGAGCTACGGCATGAGCCTTCCTCCGGGGATGGAACAGGGTCTCGAGGCGGTGGCCTACTTCGACCCGCCGAACCTGGTATGGCCGTTCGGCACGCACATCGCTGCGGTCGAGATCGACCCCGAGACCGGGAATGCGCAGCTCCAGAAGTACATCGCGGTCGACGACTGCGGAAACATCATCAACCCGATGATCGTCGACGGCCAGATCCACGGCGGCGTGGCGCAGGCGATCGCGCAGGCGCTCTACGAGGAGGTCGTCTACGACGACGAGACCGGGCAGCTCAAGACGGGCACCCTGCTCGACTACAGCATCCCGGGCATCGGCGAGATCCCGAAGATGGATCTCGACCACACAGTCACGCCGAGCCCGACCAACGACCTGGGGGTGAAGGGCATCGGCGAAGCCGGCACGATCGCCGCCAGCGCGGCGGTCATCAATGCGATCTGCGACGCGCTGAGCCCGCTCGGCATCAAGCACGTCGACATGCCCGCGAGCCCAGACAGGCTCTGGCACATGATGAAGGGGGCGAGCAAGTGATTCCAGCCGCTTTCGAATACGCACGCGCCTCCTCGGTCGACGAGGCGGCCAGGCTGCTCGACAAGTTCGGCGAGGACGCCAAGGTGCTGGCGGGCGGGCACAGCCTGATCCCGCTGATGCGCCTGCGCCTCGCGCAACCGGCGGCGCTCGTCGACATCAACGGCATCAAGGAGCTCGACCACATAAAGGAGAGCGGCGGCAAGCTTCACGTGGGCGCTCTGACGCGCCACGTCACGATCCAGAACTCGTCCGTCGTCAAGGACAAGCTGCCGTTGCTCGCCGAGGTGGCGGGCGAGGTAGGTGACAACCAGGTCCGCAACATGGGCACCATGGGCGGCGTGATCGCGCACGCCGACGCTGCCGGCGACTACCCGACGCTCGCCCTGATCCTCGACGCCGACATCGTCACCAACCAGCGCACGATTCCCGCTCGCGACTTTTTCAAGGACCTGTTCACTACGGCGCTGGCGCCGGACGAGGTGGTGACGGAGGTCGTGTTCCCGGTCGCGAACGGGCCGCACAAGTACGTCAAGTTTCGCCGGCGGCTGTTCGACTGGGCGATCGTCGGCGTGGCGGCGCAGAAGATGAACGGCGACTGGCGCATCGGCCTCACCAATGTCGGACCGACGCCGGTCCGGGCGACCGCCGTTGAGGATGCGCTGAAAGGCGGCGCCAAGCCGGAGGAGGCGGCGGAGCACGCGTCCGACGGCCTCGACCCGGCCGGCGACCTGCGCGCATCACCCGAGTACAAGAAGCACCTGGCCCGCGTGCTCACCAAGCGGGCGGTTCAGCAAGCGGAAGGCAAGTAAGACACCGCGTGGCCCGGCTGCGCAGCCGGGCCACGTAGTCTTTCTCACCGTGACCGCTCCTGCGACGATCGAGGACGTCGAGCGCCGGCTGCGCGAGCGCAGCTACATCGGCGACCGGTCCCTTGCCACCTCGATCTTTCTCTCCCTGCAGCTCCAGAAGCCGCTCTTCATCGAAGGCGAGGCCGGGGTCGGCAAGACCGAGGCGGCCAAGGTCATGGCCGAAGTGCTCGGTGCGCGGCTGATCAGGCTCCAGTGCTATGAGGGCATCGACCTGGCGCATGCGGTGTACGAGTGGAACTATCCGCGCCAGCTCCTGCACATCCGGCTCATGAGCGAAGGTGAGGATCGTCGCGCCGCCGAGCGCGAGATCTTCAGCTCCGAATTCCTGCTCCGGCGCCCGCTGCTCGACGCCATCGACAACGACGACGCGACCCCGCCCGTGCTGCTGATCGACGAGATCGACCGCTCGGATGAGGAGTTCGAGGCGTTTCTGCTCGAGCTGCTGTCGGATTTCCAGGTCTCGATCCCCGAGATCGGCACCATCAAGGCGCGGCAGGTGCCGTTCGTGGTCATCACGTCCAACCGCACGCGCGAGGTGCACGACGCCCTCAAACGGCGCTGCCTCTATCACTGGATCGACTACCCCGACCTGGATAAGGAGGTGGAGATCGTGCGGGCGCGCGCGCCGGAAGCGGCCGACGGGCTCGCCCGCGAGGTCGCCGCGCTGGTCCAGGGCCTGCGAGGGATGGACCTCTACAAGGTGCCCGGCGTGGCCGAGACGCTGGACTGGGCGCGCTCGCTCGCGGCGCTTGGCGCGACGCGCATCGACGCCGGTCTGGTCAGCGCGACGATGGGCGCGGCGCTCAAGTACCAGGAAGACCTCGAGCGGGTGCGCGAGCAGGTGCCGGCCCTGGTCGAGAAGGCTCAGCGTGCCTGACTCCTCCGTCGACCTCCTGCCCCGGCTCGGGGCATTCGCCCGATTGCTGCACGACGCGGGACTCGAAGCCGGACCGAGGCGGCTCACGGACGCAACCCGAGCCCTCGGCTACATCGATCTCAAAGCCGAAGAGGACTTTCGCAACGCTCTGCGCTCGGTTTTCGTCAGCCGCAAGGAGGACATTCCGACGTTCGAGGCCGCCTTCGACATTTTCTGGGCACCCCCGGATCCCCGCGCCTCGGCCGGCATGATTCCCGGGCGCAGCCGAGCCCTGCCCCTCCCGCCGGAGCGCGCGAAGGTTTGGGCAGACGCGCTGGGCCTCAACACGTCGCAGATGAACCGCGAGCAGAACCCGGCCGAATTCCCCGCCAGCTCGAGCGGTTACAGCGCGGAGGAGCTGTTGCGGCACAAAGATTTCGAGGAGATGACCTGGGCCGAGACTGAACAGGTCAAGCGTTTGCTGGAGCAGGCGCCATGGCGGGTGGCCGAAAAACGCACGCGGCGCCTTCGCGCCTCACGTACGGGCCTTATCGATCTTCGGCGCTCGGCGCGTCACGCGATCCGCTCGAGCGGGGAGCTCATGACGTTGTTCCGCCGCAAGCCGCGTGTGCGCCGCAGGCCGCTGGTGCTGATCTGCGACGTCAGCGGCTCGATGGAGCGCTACTCGCGCCTGCTGATGATCTTTGCGCACGCGATCGCGCGCCGCGAGGACCTCGAGGCATTCGTCTTCTCGACGCGCCTCACCAGGATCACGCGTCTGCTGCGCCAGCGCGACCTCGACCGCGCGCTCGACTCCGTGAGCAAGGGCGTGCACGACTTCAGCGGCGGGACGAGAATCGGCGACGCGCTGGGCGACTTCAACCGCCACTGGGCGCGCCGGGTCCTCGGCCACGGAGCCGTGGTCATCATCGTCAGCGACGGGTGGGACCGCGGCGACCCGGCGCACTTGACCGAGGAGCTCGTGCACCTGCGTCGCTCGGCGCATCGCCTGATCTGGCTCAACCCGCTGCTCGGCTCGGAGGGCTATGAGCCGCTCACGCGGGGCATGGCCGCGGCCCTGCCGCACTGCGACGACTTCCTCGCCGCGCACAACGTGGAGGCGCTCGAAGACCTGGGCCGGCTGCTCGCGGGCCTGGACAGCCGGAAAGATTCACCTCCTCACCGTGTGGGGAGGTCGGCGGCCGCAGGCCGCCGGGTGGGGACATGAGAGAAGTTCTCCACGAGCTGAACGAATGGATCGACGGTCGCGAGGACATCGCCATCGCGACCGTGATCGAGACGTGGGGCTCCAGCCCGCGACCGCTCGGCTCCAAGATGCTGGTCACGCAGTCGGGCAAGATGGCCGGATCGGTATCCAACGGGTGCATCGAAGGCGCGGTCTTCGAAGAGGCGCAGAAGGTGCTGAAGAGCGGCCGGCCTAAGATCGCCGCGTTCGGGGTCGCTGATGACGTCGCGTTCGAGGTCGGCCTTGCCTGCGGTGGCCACATCGAGGTCTTCATCCAACCGCTCGGTGGCGCGCAGCGACAGGTCGTCGGGATGCTCAACCGAGATGAGCCCGTGACGTTGAAGACCAACCTGGTAAACGGCGAGGCGGACGTGATCAAGGGCACCCCGCCGGGCACCGAGCTGGCGAAACGCGATGGCGACCTGTTCGTGGAACCGTTCCGGCGGCCCGCGCACCTCGTGATCATCGGCGCCATCCACATCGCGATCCCGCTGCACCGGCTTGCGAAGTTGATGGGCTATCGCATCACCGTCGTCGACGCTCGCTCGAAGTTCGCGACCAGAGAAAGGTTCCCCGAGGCGGACGAGCTCATCGTTGCCTGGCCGGACGAAGCGATGGCGAAGATCGCGGTCGACAACTCGACTTACGTCGTCATCCTGACCCACGACCCGAAGTTCGACCTTCCCGCGCTGCGCTCGGTGCTGAAGAAGGACGCGGGCTACATCGGCGCGATCGGCAGCCGCAAGACCAACGCGAACCGGTTCGACGCGCTGCGCAAGGAGGGCTTCACGGAAGTAGAGCTCTCTCGCGTGCACGGTCCGATTGGGCTGGACCTCGGGAGCCGCGGGGCGGAGGAAACTGCGCTCGGCATACTCGCCGAAATCACCGCGGTGAGGTTCGGCGGTACGGGCGCGGGGATGCGCGAGGTCAAAGCCGCGTCATAGCTGGCCGAGAGCCATCCATTTGAGGCAGCTCGAATGGGAATTCACCGATGCCGATCAAGATGTGCGCTGGTATAACTGAGTCATACTGATATCGGATGAAAACTGCAGTCTCGATTCCAACACCCTTGTTTCAGAAGGCGGAACGCCGAAGGCGCAAGCTCGGGGTCTCTCGCAGCGAGCTCTACGCGACCGCGCTGGAGCGCTTGCTGAGCGAGGAGCCGGACGCGGACGTCACAAAGGCTCTCGAGCGTGTCTATGCGGCCGAGGAGTCAGGGCTTGACCCTTCAGTTGCCGCTGCGCAGCGCCGTGCGACTGCGGAAAGTTGGTAGCCCGGGGCGAGGTCTGGTGGGCAGACCTCGGCCCACGTCGGGGGTCTGCGCCGGCGTGGCGAAGGCCAGTCCTCGTCGTATCCGCAGATGCATTCAGTCGTTCGCGGATCAAAACCGTCACTGTTGTCGCGATCACTTCGAATCTCCGGTTGGCCGCGGCGCCGGGCAACGTGGCGCTTTTGGCCGGAACAGCAGGGCTTGATCGAGACTCCGTCGTGAACGTGAGCCAGGTTGTGACGCTCGACAAGGACGATCTGACCGAACGGAGCGGCAGCCTGGATGGTCTCGCGATGGCCGGCGTGGAGGCCGGATTGCGGCTCGCACTCGATCTGTAGCGCCAGCTGAATTTCGTCGCCGGCCGCCTATAGTGTTGGGCTCCGCGTGTCAGCGATAACCCGCCTCTCGCTTCATCTCGGCGTCGTCGTGTTGCTCGGAGTGGTCCTTCTCTTCGGCGGCGGCATCTTCGCCGCCACCCAGGTCCAGCAGGACCTGCTGCCCGACATCTCCATCCCCGCGATCATCGTCATCACACCGGATCCCGGCGCGTCACCTGAGATCGTCGACACCCAGGTCACGCTTCCCACGGTCAACGCCCTCGAGGGGATCAACGGGGTCGACACCGTCCAATCGACGTCGAGCCAGGGTGTCTCGCTGGTCATCATCCTCTTCAAAGACGGGATCGACCTGAAGTCCGCCCAGCAGGACGTCAACGGCGCGATCGCGAGGGCGCGGCCTTTTCTCCCGGCGCAAGCGCCCGCCTCGACGGTGCAGACGTTCTCCACCAACAGCATCCCGATCCTCGTCTATGCGGTCTCGGCCGACGAGTCCCTGGGCGACCTGGCAAGCCGGCTCCGCAGCCAGGCACTGCCCAAGCTGAAGGGCCTGGCCGGCGTTTCGTCGGTCTTGATCACCGGCGCGCCTACCGACGAGGTGGACGTCACGCTCGACCCGCTCAAGCTCGCGGCCGCCGGCGTGAGTCCAGCCCAGGTCGCCTCGGCGCTGCAGCAGGCCAGTGTCGTCCAGTCGGTGGGGTCCCTGCGCAACGGCACCGCAACCATCCCGCTTCAGGTCACCGGTTCTCTGACGAGCCTCGAGCAGATCGCCGGCGTCCCCGTCCCGGCCGGCTCCCGAGGCTCCGCCAAGCCGGTCACGGTCGGTCAGCTGGGCACCGTCCAGCTGGTGTCAGTGCCGGCGGACACGATCACCCGCACCGACGGCAAGGAGACCATCGGCCTCCAGATCACGAAGGGTCCCAACGCCAACACGGTCTCCGTCGCCAAAGAGGTGAAGGATGCGCTGCCGGAGATCGAATCCGCGATCGGTCACGGCGTTCACGTGCAACCTATCTCGGACCAGGCGACGCCGATCACGCAGGCGATCGGCGACATCCTGCGTGAGGGTCTGCTGGGAGCCGCATTTGCAGTCTTCGTGATCTTCGCCTTCCTGCGCAGCGCTCGAGCCACGCTGGTCGCCGCCGTCTCCATACCACTGTCGCTGATGGTGGCTCTGATCGTGTTGTGGTGGCAGGGCATCACTCTCAACATCCTCACGCTCGGCGGCATGATGGTCGCCATCGGGCGTGTCGTCGACGACTCGATCGTTGTGCTCGAGAACATCAGCCGGCACGTGAGCGAAGGCGAGCGACCGATCGTCGCCGCCTACACCGGCGCACGGGAGATCACGACCGCCGTCGCGTCCTCGACCTTGACCACGGTCGCCGTCTTTCTGCCCATCGCGTTCCTGAGCGGTATTGCCGGGAGCTTCTTCCGGCCCTTCGCTCTCACCGTGGTGGTGGCGCTGGCTGCGTCGCTGGTGGTCGCGGTGACCGTCGTTCCCCTGCTCGCGGGGCGCCTGCTTCCCGCCGTCGAAGCCAGGGGTGCGGAACGGCGCCTCCAGTACAACTGGATGCAGAGAATCTACGTGCCGACGATCCGCTGGGCGACCGGCCACCGGCTCATCTCCATCGGCATCGCGACGGCGATGTTCCTCGGCTCCATGGCCCTCATTCCGTTCCTGCGCATCAACCTCCTCGACCAGTCGTCGAGTCCGCAGTTCCCGATCGCGATCACGATGCCGGAGAACGCGACCCTGGCCGACACCGACGCCGAGACGGCGAAGGTGGAGAGCCTCATGCGCGGCGTTCCCGGAGTGACGGCCTACCAGGCGACGGTCGGCGGCATCAGCGATCCCTTCGCGCCTCCCGGCACGGTGCCGGCGGATCCGACCCGTGCGCAGGTGCTGGTTCTCGTCGCGAACGGCGAGTACGACACCGCGCTGAACGGCGTGACGCGCGCGCTGAGGGGCTACACCGGACCGGCAAAGGTCGAGGCCGGCCAGGCGCAGAACAGCTCGAACGCCAGCAGCAGCCAGATGCAGGTCGACGTCAGGGCAGCCGACCCCGCCACGCTGCAGACAGCCAACAACGCCGTCCTGGCCGCCCTCTCGCGCGTCAGCGGTGTCGCCAACCTGAAGTCCAACCTCGTGGCGTCGAAGCCCCAATACCAGCTGGTGCCGACCGACAAACTGGCGTCGTCGGGCCTCACCATCCAGCAGTTGGGCCTCCTCGTGGCGCAGGACGTGAACGGGCTCGTCGCCACGCAGGCCGTCCTTCCGCAAGGCTCCGTGACCGTTCGGGTTCAGCTGCCTCCCGGAACCGCGGACACCGCGGCCGCGCTCGCGCGGCTACCGATTCCCACCGCCGGGGGCATCGTTCCCCTGTCCACGCTGGCGACCATCCAGGAGGTCACCGGTCCGCAGTCGGTCAATCGCGTCAACGGCGACCGCGACGCGACCATCACGGGCACCATCACCGGCAACAACACGAGTGCGGTCCAGGCCGACGTGGACAGGGCGCTGCGAGATGTCACGCTGCCGGCGGGAGCCACAGTTACGACGGGCGGCGTCTTCGCGCAGCTTTCGACGGTTCTGACGCAGTTCCTGCTCGCCCTGCTCGCCGCGATCGCGCTCGTCTACCTGATCATGGTCGCAACCTTCCGCTCGCTGCTCAAGCCGCTCGTGCTGCTCGTGTCGATTCCGTTTGCGGCGACCGGCGCCATCATCGCCCTGGTCGTCACGAACACCTCGCTGTCGCTGCCAGGACTGATCGGCATCCTGATGCTGACGGGCATCGTCGTCACCAACGCGATCGTCCTCCTCGACCTGGTCGAGCAGTACCGCGACCGTGGGCTGAGCCTGCACGACGCTTTGATCGAGGGCGGGCGGCATCGGCTGCGGCCGATCCTGATGACGGCGTTCGCGACGATGCTCGCGCTGCTTCCGCTGGCGGTAACCGGTGGCGGTGGCGGCGTCGGCGGCGCGTTCATCAGCGCACCGCTGGCCATCGTCGTCATCGGCGGGCTCTTCACCAGCACGCTGCTCACGCTCATCCTGGTCCCGGTGCTCTATTCCCTGGCGTCGCGGTTCACGGGGCCGAGGACGACCAGCGAGCTCGACGCCCTGCTCGACGCCGCCGAAGACAGGCGCTTCCGGCCGATCGGCCAGCGCGGTGGGGCCGCCGTCCCGGCCGCACCGGCTCCTCGCGAGCATGACGTGAGCCTGACGATCGAGCCCGAGCCCGGACAGCGAGGAGACCCGAAGGTCCTGGAAGCGCTCGTGGGTGCGGGGTTCACCGTCGAGCCGGTGGATGGCTCGCCGAAGATGCGCATCGGCGTGCCGCGAGTCACCGCAGTCGCCGGCGACGAGGCGACCGACAAGGCGATCGCGATGGTCAGCAGGCTGATACCAGCTGAGGGCTACCTCGTCAACGCCTATGAGCCGGCGCTCGAGCAGACCGCGGGCGTCAGCTAGCCTGTTTGCTCCTGGCGCGGAAGCGGCGGGCCTTCTCGCGGTTGCCGCAGGCAGCCATCGAGCACCAGCGGCTGGACTGGTTCCTCGACCGGTCGTAGAAAGCCCAACGGCAGGCGTCCGAGCCGCACAGCCGGAGATGCTCCCAGTCGTGCTGCTGAACGGCCGAGTACAGCGCCGCCACGAGGCGGCCGATGGCCCCGACGGCACCGCCGACCTCGGGCTCGAGCCGCGGCTTGCCTCCGGGACCGAAGCGCATCCGCAGCCGGCTCTCGGCCGCCGCCTGGTTGAGGGTCGCCAGGTCGATGGGGTAGACGCGCTGGCCTGAGTTGCCTCCGATCAGACCCCGCATCGCTTCGCGGACGGCGATGGCGTGCTTCAGGTCGGACTCGTCCACGGGGTCGCGGGCGTCGAGCAAGCCCCTTGCAACCAGCCAGGACTGCAGCGTGTTTGCATCCCTGAGCTCTTCGGCACCGGGCTGTATGTCGACCGTGTTGACGAACGCCTGGACCAGGCCGAGCTCGCCGGTCGCCGTCTCCCTATCAGCCATGGTGTCTCAGTTTACCCATAACTGGGAAAGCTGCAACATCGGTTATAATAACTGGCATAGAACAATCGCGGGTTACGGGAGGTCACGGGTGAGTACATGAACGAGGACGTGATGTGGCAGCGCCTGCAGGACGTGCAGCGCGAGGCTGAAAACCGTCGTCTGATGCGAGCCTCGGGGCTGACCTACGGGACGGGTCTCCGAGCGTTCCTCAGCGGCGCCGGGCGCGCTGTTTGGCGACTGACCTCCAGCTCAGGATCGCGACGAGCAACACGAGCTGCCCCATGAGGATGATCCGGTTGAAGTCGAGGGCCGGCACCCACGAAACGTCGGCACCGTTGATGACGAAAGCGCCCACCGGCCTCGCGGTGAGGCCGACGCCTCCGCCCGAGGCCCCTCCATCGCCGGCCTCCTGGCCTCCGCCGCCGCCGCCCATGACTTTGGCGGCCGGGATCACGGTGACTCCGTTCTTCTCGTAAGGCGCTCCATAGACCGTCTTTCCGGTGACCGCCTCTTTGACCTGATCAAGAATCGCCATAACCAACCTCCTGGCCGGCCGGCCGTTTCAGGGTCCCGCCAGCCGTTTCAGGGTCGCCACCTGCTCGGCGTCGGGCCCGCCGCCCGCGCCCGGCACCTCCAATATGAACGGTAGCTTCGCCAAGCGCGGTTCGTGGAGCAGGGCGCGGAAGCCGTCATCGCCGATCTGTCCGGTCCCGATGTTGGCGTGGCGATCGCGGTTCGAGCCCAGGCCCGTGACCGAGTCGTTGCAGTGGATGACTTCGACGCGACCAATCCCGATCACGCGGTCCAGCTCGTCCACCGTCTTCTTCACATCAGCCGTCGTGCGTTCGTCGTAACCCGACGCGAACGCATGGCACGTGTCGAAGCACACCGACACGCGCGGGTCGTCGTCGAGCGCGCTGAGCATCTGGGCGATCTCCTCGAATCGCGCGCCCACGCAGCCGCCGAGCCCCGCATTGTTCTCGATCAGCAGTCGGGCTGATTTTGGATCCGCTCGCTCGAGGACGTGCTTCAGGTGCTCGGTGATCGAGGGCAGCCGCGCCTCGAAGCCGGCGCCCTTGTGCGAACCGGTGTGGAAGATCACCCCGTCGACACCGAGGTCGTCCGCCGCCTTGAGGTAGCCCGCCAGCGTGCTCTCCGACCGCTGGCGAAGCGTCGGGTCGTCGCCCGCGAGGTTGATCAGGTACACGGCGTGAAAGTAGAAGGGCGGGTGGCCGTGCCTGGCGGCGGCCTCCTTGAAGGTCCCGATCCGGGTCTCGTCAAGCTTCGGCGATCCCCAAAAGCCAGGCGGAGTAGGGTGGACTTGTATGGCATCCGCCCCCATCGCCCTGGCGCGCTCATACGCCAGGTGCAGCCCTCCCGACGAGTCGACATGAGCTCCAAGAATCGGCACTCAAAAGAGAGTAAGTCGGGTCCCATCTGGCATGCTGACCGGGCTTTGTCAGTGTTCGTGATGGGGGACCTCGACCTTGCGATTCGAGGGCGGACTTACCGCGAGCCTGACGGGCCGCACTCCATGGTCGTGCGGGGCAAGGATCTCGACGCGGCGCTCCAGCACGTCGCCGCGCGAAGCGACTGCCGCTCGATCGCGGTGGTCGGGTTGCCGGAGGCGGTGCCTGACCTCTCGCCGGTCGTCGGCAAGCGGCTGCTGCTCGTGGACGCCGACAGCGGACGTCTGCGTGATTTTGCCGAGGTGGCGATCCGGACCGGGATCGAGGTCGAGTGGGTGCGTTCCGCGAGACCACCTTTCGAGCGGCTGGCCGCCGCTCTGCTGCCCGTGGGTGGGATCGTGCTGGCGGCGGGCAGCAGCTCACGCATGCCGGGGTCGCAGAAGCTGCTGCTCGACATCGACGGAGTGCCGATGGTCCGCCATGTTTACGAGGCGGCGTCGGAGGGCGGCTGCCACCAGATCGTCGTCGTCTACGGCGACGATGACGTCAAGCAGTCCATCGACGGCCGGGCGGACCTCGTCTTCAACCCGAAGGCCGAGACAGGAATGGCGTCGTCCCTGCAGGTCGGGCTTCGCGCGATGCGCCCGGAAGTGCAGGCGGCGATGGTGCTGCTCGGCGACCAGCCGCTCGTCGGCTCGCGCACGGTCGCCACCCTGCTCAGGGCCTTCCGGCGCGAGGGCTCGCGACCGGCGGTCGCGGTGGCGCAGGGGGACGGCGGCTGGGCTCCGCCGGTCATCCTCTCGCATGAGCTCTGGGAGGAGCTGTACGCGCTCAACGGCGACGCGGGCGCCCGCCAGGTCCTCCACGGCCGGCCCGAGCTGCTGGACATCGTGCCCGCGCCGGGGCGGCCCGACGACATCGACACTCCGGACGACTACGCCAAGATCGTGCGACTCTTCCCGCGCAAGAGACCGAAGCAGAGAGCCTAGCGTCGGGCGTCATCCGAGTACCATCAGAGATGGTGCTAGCGATCGCTCTAGGAGTCCTGACTTGAAAGGTTGGGTGAGCGCCGGCGACTACCGGGACATCATCTACGAGACCTGGGACGGGATCGCCAGGATCACCATCAACCGGCCCGAGGTCCGCAACGCCTTCCGGCCTCTGACCGTGGTCGAGATGGCGAGGGCCTTCGAGGTCGCGCGCGACGACCCGGAGATCGGTGTCGTGATCCTGACCGGCGCCGGCACCGAGGCGTTCTGCTCGGGCGGCGACCAGCGGGTGCGCGGCGACGACGGCTACGTCGACGCCGGGGGCACGGGCCGCCTGAACGTGCTCGACCTGCAGGTCCAGATCCGCCGCCTGCCCAAGCCGGTGGTGGCGATGGTCGCGGGATACGCGATCGGCGGCGGCCACGTGCTGCACGTCGTGTGCGACCTGACGATCGCCGCCGACAACGCGCGCTTCGGCCAGACCGGGCCGCGCGTGGGCAGCTTCGACGGCGGCTACGGCGCGGGCCTCCTCGCCCGGATCGTCGGCCAGAAGAAGGCGCGCGAGATCTGGTTCCTGTGCGAGCAGTACGACGCGCAGCAGGCGCTCGAGATGGGGCTCGTCAACAAGGTGGTCCCCCTGGCCGACCTCGAGAAGGAGACCGTCGCGTGGTGCCGGCGCATGCTGGAGCTGAGCCCGCTCGCGCTGCGCATGTTGAAGGCCGGCCTCAATGCCGCCGACGACGGGCTTGCGGGCATCCAGCAGCTGGCGGGCGACGCGACCCTCCTCTACTACATGAGCGAAGAGGCGCAGGAAGGCCGCGACGCGTACGTCCAGAAACGGAAGCCGAACTTCGCGAAGTTCCCCAAGCGACCCTGAGCATGGCCACCGCCACTGCTGCTCTCAGCGCTTCGCGCGTCTGGTGGTCGGCCCTGCGCCCCGCCACGCTGGCGGCGTCGGTGGCGCCGGTGCTCGCGGGCACGGCCGCGGCGGTGCAGGCGGGCGGAGCGCGGTGGTGGGCCGGTCTCCTCGCGCTGGTGATCGCCCTCGCCATGCAGGTGGGAGTCAATCTCGCCAACGACTACTCGGACTTCGTGCGCGGCGCCGACGCCAAACGCGTCGGCCCGTTGCGCGCCTCGTCGTCGGGCGTCGTCGCGCCGTCTCGTGTCCGCCTGGCGGCGATCGCGTCGTTCGCGGTGGCCGCGCTGGCCGGAGCGGTGCTCAGCATGGCCGTCGACTGGCGACTGCTCCTCGCCGGCGCGGCCTGCTTGCTCGCGGGCTGGCTCTACACCGGTGGACCGCGTCCGTACGGCTACCTCGGCCTGGGCGAGGTGTTCGTCTTCGTCTTCTTCGGCCTGGTCGCGACGGTCGGCACCTTTTACGTCGAGACCGGCCACGTCAACGCCCTCAGCGTGCTCATCGGCTGCGGCGTCGGATTCATGGCCACCGCGATCCTGGTCCTCAACAATCTCCGCGACCTCGATACGGATGCCGCCGCGGGCAAGCGGACGCTCGCGACCAGGCTCGGCCGGCAGGGCACGCGAATCCTGCTGCTGCTCCTGGTCAGCGCGGCGTTCGCGGTCCCCATCGTCATCTTCATCACGGGGCTCGCCGGCGTCACCGTGATGGCGATGCACTTCGGAATCCCGATCGCCGCTGTCCCGGTGCGCACCGCGTTCGCCACGACCTCGGCGCCGGACCTCGTCAAGGCGCTGCGGCGGATGGCCGTGGCCGAGATGGCCTACTCGCTCCTATTCACAGTGGGGATCCTGCTATCGACGCGCCACTGATCGCTGCTCGACGGCCCGCGGACGTGGCGCGCGAGGTCGAGCTGATGGCCCGCGATGGCCATCGCCGCTTTCTTCTCCGGTCCATCGATGGCGGCGGGATGCTCGACAGGGAGCGCATCGGCGCCGCCCACTACGCGGCCGGCGTTCAATCCGAGGTCGTGCTCGCCGAGGAGACGCCGACGGCCGTCGCCGCAGCCAGGTGAAAGGAGAGGATCCGCGCGAAGGCGTCGGGCCGCTCCTGGTGCACCGTGTGACCGGCGCGGGGCACGATCTCGACGCGGCCGTTGGGCACGGTGGCCGCCAGCCTGCGCGCCGAGGCGACGTAGCCGTGGTCGAGCTGCCCGGCGACGAAGGTGCAGGGAAAGTCGGCGTGGGCCAGGTCGTCCCACAGCGGCTCCATGGCGCCGGCGCCCATCCCGCGCAGCGAGCAGGCAAGACCCGCGACGTGGTTGCGGAGACGCTCGGCATGGATCTCGGCCACGTAGTTGGGCCCGCGCCGCTCGAGGCCGGCGAACATGGGCAGCGAGCTCCAGTAGTTCACGAACGCCTCGATGCCGTCCTTCTCGATGCGCTCCGCCAGTGCCTCGTCTCCGCTCCGCCGGCCCTGGCGCGCGTCTTCGTCGAGCCCGGCGTGGGCGCCGATCGTGAGCACCGAGAGGACCCGCTCGGGACGGCGCGCGGCGACGTGCAGCGCGAGCCGGCCTCCCATCGAGTAGCCGACGAGGTGGCTCTTCTCGACGTCGAGCGCGTCCCACAGCTTGACCAGGTCCTGCGTGCAGGCGTCCATCGAGCACGCGGAGCCGCGCCAGATCTGGGTCTCGCCGTGACCGCGCAGGTCGGGCACGATCCACTTCCAGCCCGCCGGCATCTTGGCGACGACCTCGCGCCAGCTGCGGCCGCTCTGCGTGAACCCGTGCAGCAACGTGACCGGGCGGCCCTCGCCGGCGACGAAGTAGCTCAGGCTCGCGTCACCAACGTCCAGAATCATGGGCGACATCTGATCCTATGACTGACGTCACTCAAAACTTCGCCGCCACGTTCGTCGACGAGCTGGCGGCGCAGGGCGTGGAGTACGCCTGCGTCTCGCCGGGCTCGCGCTCGGCGCCGGTCGCGATGGCCCTTCAGCGGCATCCGCGCATCAAGGTCCTTGTCCATATCGACGAACGATGCGGCTCTTTCTTTGCTCTTGGCCTCGGAAAGGCGACGGGCAAGCCCGCCGTCGTGCTCTCGACGTCGGGCACGGCGGCCGCCGAGTTCCATGCCGCGGTCATCGAGGCCTCGTACTCGCGCACACCGCTCATCGTCCTGACCGCGGACCGGCCGCCCGAGCTGCAGGGGGTGGGGGCCAACCAGGCGATCGACCAGCAGCACCTGTACGGCACGGCCACCCGGTGGTTCTTCGACCCGGGCGTCCCCGTCGAGGTGCCCAACGCGGCGCGCCTGTGGCGGCGTCTTGCCGCGCGCGCGGTGGCCGAGGCCGCGACAGGCCCGGTCCACCTCAACCTCCCGTTCCGCGAGCCGCTGGTGCCGCCGCCGGGCGAGGTTCCGGCGGCGCAGGCGGCGCCGGCCCAGTCCGTGACCGGGGGACGCCTGCTCCCCAACCAGGCCCAGGTCGCCTCCCTCGCGTCCGCTCTGCAGCGCGCCCAGCGCCCGCTGATCGTCGCCGGGTCGCTGCGCGACGGCGAGCGGCTGGCGCCGGCGCTGCTGCGGTTGGGCGTGCCGCTCCTGGCCGAGCCGACCTCGCAGCTGAGGCGCCCCGAAGCGGGGTCCGCCGTCGAGTCGTACGAGGCGCTTCTGCGCGCCGGATGGTCGCTGCAGCACGGCCCGGACCTCGTCGTCCGTGTCGGTGCGATGCCGACGTCGCGCGTCTTGAACCGCTGGCTCGCCGCCGCGGCCGCGCCGACGTTCCTGATCGACCCCGACCGAACCTGGCGGGACGAGGACCACGTCGCCACCAGCGTCCTTGCCTGCGAGCCGCAGCCGCTGCTCGAGGCGCTGCCTGTGGTCGACCGCCCCGTCTGGCGGGAGCAGTGGCTGAGCGCAGGCAAGCGCGCGGCGGCGGCGATCGCCGCGACTCTGGTCTCGACCCCCGTTCACGAGGGCCACGTCGTGCGGGCGCTCGGCAGCCGCATGCCCGAGACGGGCCAGGTCTTCATCGGCTCGAGCATGCCGATCCGCGCCGCGGACAGCTTCTGGCCGCTGGCCCGCCAGGGGCAGCGCTTCTTCGCCAATCGCGGCGCCAGCGGGATCGACGGCCTCGTGTCGAGCGGCCTGGGCGTGGCCACCGGTCGCGACCCGTCACCGACCGTCCTCCTGCTGGGCGATCTCTCCCTATATCACGACATGAACGGGCTGTGGGCGCTGCAGCGCCACGGCATCCGGGCGACGTTGGTCGTCTGCGACAACAACGGAGGCGGTGTCTTCAACTTTCTTCCGCAGGCAGAGCACCACGACGTGTTCGAGGAGATCTTCGCCACGCCGCTGGGCCTCGACCTGTCCCAGGTCGCCAGGCTCTACGGACTTGTCTACAGCCCGGTCTCCGACCGCTCGGGCCTGGAGCCGGCGATCGCCGACGCCATCGCCGCGCCGACGCCGACCATGGTCGTCGTGCGTTTCAAGCGCGAGGACAGCGTGAGCGGCCACCGCCTGTGCTGGGAGGCGGCCGCCTCGGCACTGAAGAGCTGAAGCGGCGAACTACTCGTTAGTCCGGACTAGCTACCCAACCTCAGCGAGCAAATGGAGCGATAGTCCGGACTATCGCCAGAGGTCAGGGCTCGAGAAGGAAGTCCAGCACAAGGCGGTTGAACTCGTCTGGGTGCTCCAGGTTCGGCAGGTGCGCCGCGTCCTTGATCGCCGCCTTGCGCGCATGGGGGATCGACGCCGCCAGCTGATCACCGGCCTCGTGGATCGTCGGCACGTCCGCGTCGCCCACCACGACAAGCGTCGGCGCGGTGATCTCGGCCAGGCGCTCGGCCGCCGGCGGGTCGATCTGGTCGGGCGGCGACTTCTCGAAGTCGACGCGCAGAGCGCGCTCGTTCATCTCGTGGACGAGCTGACGAACGGGGCCGGCGACGTAGCCCGGCGGGCGCCTCGGGCCATCGAGAAAGAGCTTCAGCATCCCGTCATTGAGAGCTTCGTAGTCCCCGGCCTGTCGGGCCGCCATCAGGTCCTTGAAGAGATCCCCATGCTCCCGCATCACCTCGAAGCCGCTGTACGCGGAGCCAACCAGCACCAGCTTGGAGATCCGTTCCGCGTGCTCCAGGGCGAAGTCGATCGCCAGCTCGCCGCCCATCGAGCAGCCGATCAGGTGCACCGGCTTCACCCCGAGCTCGTCGATCAGGGCCAGCACGTCGTCGACCGGGGACCACGGTCCGGCAGGCATCTCCGAGCGGCCGAAGCCGCGCATGTCCGGCCGGATCACGTCGAACTCCCTGGCGAAGGCGTCCACCTGCGGGCCCCACATACGCGAGTCGGCAATCCCGGCGTGCAAGAGGATGACCGGCAGCCCGCTGCCGGCTCGCTCGTAGTGGATGCGCGCGCCGTTGAGGGTGAGCTCCATCAGATCAGCGCCGTCAAGAGGGCTTTGAACTTCAACTCCGTCTCCTCCAGCTCGCGTGCGGGATCCGAGTCCGGCATCACGCCGACCCCTGCATAGAGTCGCGCGCCGTCCTCCCACAGCAGACCACATCGCAGCGCGACCGCGAGCTCGCCGTCGCCGCGGCCGTCGATCCAACCGACCGCTCCCGCGTACCAGCCGCGCTCCATGGCCTCGAGCTCGTCGATTAGGCGATCCGCGGCCTCGCGCGGCCAGCCGCCGACCGCGGGCGTGGGGTGGAGCGCGGCGGCCAGGGTCAACACGTCGGCCGGCGGCTTCGCGAGGTCGGCGCTGACGCCGGTCGCCAGGTGCTGGATGTTGGTGAACCGCACGACCTCGGGATCGCGCGCTTCGACGCGGGTCGAGAACGCCCTCAACGCCTCGACCACGAAGGTCGACACGAGCCTGTGCTCGTGGGCGTCTTTCTCGCTGCCAAGCAGCAGCCCGGCCAGGCGTTCGTCCTCGGCGTCGGTGGCGCCGCGGGCTACCGAGCCCGCCATCGGCTGCGCGAAGGCCTGGGTGCCGGACCTGCGTACCAGCAGCTCGGGTGATGCTCCCGCGAAAGCGGTGCCGTCCGCGCCGGCGACGAGGTAGGTGAAGCAGGATGGGTAGGCGGCCCGGAGCCCACGCAGGACCATGCCCCCGGACAGGACGCCGTCGCCGCGGGCCAGGACCTCGCGGGCCAGGACGACCTTCTGCGCATCCCCCGCGCGCAGCCGCGCGGCGGCGCCCTCCACAGCAGCGGTCCAGGCGAGCGGGTTGCGCAGCGGGGTGACGTCGAGCCTGTGCGCAGCGGGTGCCCGCACGGCGGCGCCGCTCAGATCCAGCAGCTCCTCCGCATCCGGGGCGGCGGCGGTGACAAAGGTGCGGCCGCGCCGGCGCATCACGGCGAGGGCCGGCACCCGGAAGAGCAGGGCGGGAAATCCGGACCACGCGCCGGCGGGGTCACGGTCCGGGCGGTAGGCGAAGCCTCCGACCGCGATGGCATCGTCGTCCGCCGCCAGGCGCCGCCACAGGCGGGACGCGGCCAGGATGCGGTCCTGGCCGGGCTCGGAGTCGATGATCCTTCCGTCGGGATCCTCGAGAGTGACCCCATCCGCTGCGGCCACGATGTCGAGCACGCGTCCGATCGCCGCCACGCTGACCGCGTCCGGCATCGGGCGCTCGACGAGCATCACCTCGTGACCGGCGTCGCGAGCACCGCTGACCAGGTCGACGAGGTCGGGTGTTCGTTCGAGCTCCCAGGTCCTGATCGACGTGGCGGTCTTCATCCGCGCTTTTCGATGTGCTCGCGCGCCGCGCGCAGCAGTGTGCGCTCGAAGTGGTGGCGCACCAGCGTGCCGCTCGCTTCGAGGAGCTCGTTGAAGGTCTGCAGCAGCTTGCGCTCGGCGGCCTCGGTCTCTCCACCCTCGGCCTGGATGCGCTCGCGCACGTGGCGGTCGAAGAGGTCGACGGCCTGCCGTGCCGTGCGGTCGATCGCGGCGGCGTGTTCCTTGCCGAGCTCCATCAGCGCGCCCAGCGGCACGCCGGCGGCGATGAGCTTCATTCCGGCTGCGATGGCCGCCAGGTCGCCGGCCGGATAGCGGGGTTCCTCGCCGCCCGTGATCGGGACCAGCAGCCCGGCCTGCTCCAGGCTGGCGAGGAGCGGGCCGGCGACGCCGCTCCGCTCGGCCAGCTCGGCCAGCGTCAGGGTCTGCGGCGCGGTGGGATGCGTGACCGCGGCGACCAGCGCCTCGTCCGACGCTTCGAGCTCGCCGGCCAGGAAGCGCTGGATCACCGTCAGCGTGAAGCCCTGCTGCTGCAGCTCCTTGATTCTCCGCAGCCGCTCGACGTGCGCGTCGCCGTACCAGGTCACCCGACCTTCGCGCCGGGGCGCGTCCAGGAGGCCCTTGCCCTGGTAGAAGCGGATCGTGTCCACGGCCACGCCGGCCGCGCGAGCCAACTGTTCGATCCGATACTCCATGAGTAAATACTCGCACTCTCCGGCGGACGGAGTTCGGGAAGCGAGAGGTTCTAAGTCGCCGACGTCCAGTCGGTTGCCATGGTGGCTTGCGCAGCCGAGAGCGAGATCAGGCGCGCACAGACTTCCGAGTGGAGCCTGTTCTCGACCGTGTCCTTGCGCGTCGCCCCACCGCTGAGGAGCGGTTCCGGCCAGAGGTTCCGAGGGTCCGTCGGGTGCCCGCCGAGCTCGAGTGGGATGAGGTGGTCCTCCTCGTAGTGCGACGAATCCGTGTCGCTGTAGCCGTACTGCCTGATCTGCGACACCTTCAAGGCGCTGGTGTAGCCCGAGGGCGGGCGCACGGTCTTTGTGTATCCGCTGACGCAGATCGTGGCGTCGATGTTGTCCTGCGTGACGCGCGGGTCGACGGCACCGGGCGTGCAGGTGTGGTCGGGGAGGCCGTCGACCGCCTTGCAGTGCTCGCTCGTCACAGCGGATGTCAGGTTGGGTGGGGCAGCGCGCTGCGCCAACGCGATCCCCAGCGCAACCGCCGCGACCACGACAAGGGCCAGCAACACAAGGACGCGTGGTTGCCTGGTCATGTCACGCGTATCGGGTTCTAGCCGTAGGTGTCCCAGTAATACATACGGTCGAGCCAGCCAGGGTCGGCGCGGTACGCGCGCGCGAAGTACTCGACTGAGTCGACGTAGTCATAGCTCAGGTTGTAGTGCCAGATGGCGGTCCGCATGTCGAGCGGAGCGCCGTAGTGCTGCAGGTAGCGCGCGGCGGCGAGGATCGCCGCGTGGGGATCCATCACGTTGCCCCCGTTGCCCCAGTTCTCCCATGTCGAGGGCAGGAACTGCATGGGTCCGACGGCTCCTGCCGAAGACGGTCCGTTGACGCGGCCGAACTTGCTCTCGATGTAGTTGATCGAGGCGAGATAGCTGGCGTCGATGCCATACAGGTTCTGAGCCTCGAGGTAGTAGGAGCGCAGCGCGCTCAGGGGCGCGGCGCTGGTGTACGGATGCGTGAAGTGCGGGTTGACCAGGTAGTACTGGTCGATGCCTGCCAGGATGTAGAGCGAGTGCAGGCCGGCGATCGAGTCCGCGAGCGGCCCCTGCACGGAGTCCGGGAGCAGGCGCATGACCGAGGCCTGGACGCCGGCGTAGCCGGCCAGGGCGTAGACGAGTCGCTGCTCCTCGCGGACGGCCTGACGGAAGGCAAACCCGGCGGCGCTGACCGCCAGGTCGTGCCGGATGGAATCGGCGAGCCCGACTGGCTTCTCGGCGGCAAGAGCACGCAGCCGGTTGGACGCTTCTTTCATCGCAAGCTCGGCGCCGATGACGGTCGCCGCCTCGTGGTGTGCGTTGGGTCCGGCGCCGGGATCCCGCGCAAAGACCGCGCCAGGGGTTGCGGTCAGGCCGACCGCGAGAAGCACCGCCGCGAGAAGTCGGTTCAGGCGCTCTCCGCGACACTGACCGTCTGGTCGGAGGGCACAGCCGGCATGTCGTCCGGATAGGGGTCGGCAGAGGTAGGCTCACGCAGGCCGACTGAGTCGAGAAGGCCGCTGATCTCGTCACCGACAAGCTCACCGCCGGCGGCGAGCAGCGCCTCGACGGCCTGGTTGATCGCCTCCTTGTTGACGTACATCACCCGCCAGTCGTCGATGTAAGCGGAGCCGAGGATCTGCGCAACAACCCGCCTGCCGCGCGGATTGTGGAGCACGGCGCCTTCCCACGTGGATTCCTCGTGGACACCTTGCGTGACCTCTCGGACCGAGATGAGGTACTCGCCGATGTCGGCGGCTTTCGCGGACATCTTCGGCTCGAGGTTGTCGGCGCCCATGCCGACGACTCCCGCCATCACGCACGCAGTCTGAGTTGCCATGCGCAGGTCCTCCGACACGCCCGTGGTGTTTTCGCCGTAGAAGACGCGCTCGCACGCGAGCGCGCCCAGCGCGTGCCTGACCTGTGCCGCCAGCTGCGACCGAAATGTGGAGAACTGCTCCTCCGTCGGGATCGCGAGGTGGTAGCCGCCGATCTCACCGAGCCGGGGGTCGGCGCGCCGCCGCACCGACAGCCGCACGTGCCCGTGGTCCTTCTGGAACATGTGCGACGCCACCGTGTGCCCGACCTCGTGGCGCCCGATTCGCTCTTTGTCCTTTTCGCTGTACTCGATTGGAATCGGCAGCCCTGCCTCGACGTTGCCCAGCGCTTCGCGCACGTCCCTCCAATTGAACGTGTTGCGGCCGTTTTCGAATGCGTAGAGAAGGGACAGCGACAAGACCTGTTCGATGTCCGCCGGCGACTTGCCTTCCGTGATGCGTGCGAACTCATCTCGACGAGCCGGCGTGTCCAGCTCTGGGTCGTGCTGCTTCTTGTCGAAGTAGAGAGCTGCGATGTCTTTGCGGGCCTCTCGATTGGGCATCACGAAGGTGATCTGACGCCCAAACCGGCCGGGCCTCGTCAAGGCTTCATCGAGCACCGAGGGCCGGTTCGTGGCGCCGATGAACAGGAGGTTGAAGTTGGGTGCTTTGAGTGCTGGGATGCGCAGCGGGATCCTCGTGCCATTAAAAGCGACCACTCTCGGCACGAACACGCCATCGAGGGTCAGGTTTACGAAGCCTCGAGCCTGCCTGATCATCATGCCAGGGTTGTCGATGCCGTCCATGAGGACGAGCAGCATGTTCAAGCCGAGCATGGAATTGCCGCCCATCATCCCGCCGAAGCCGCCCATCATCCCGCCCATGCCGCTTCGGCGCTGGCCAAGCGCGTCGATCTCGTCTATGAAGACGACGCAGCCGCCCCACACCTTCGCGCGCTTGCGCGCCGCGCGAACCATCAGGTAGACGCTCAGCGCGTCGATGCCAAGGAACATGCCGGCGAACGAGCCACCGTTGGCGATGTAGATGGGCACGTGCAACGAGGAAGCGATCGCCTTGGCTAGCATCGTCTTCCCCGTCCCGGGCGGCCCGATCATCAGGACTCCACGCTCGCGCTTGCCGCCCGCTTTGGTGAACAGCCGGCCATGCTCGATCAGCTGGAGGATGCGGTCCATCTCGCCGACGGCTGCCTTCTGTCCGCGGATGTCCGCCATGTCGACCCCGAAGCTCGCGTCATCGGGGTTGATCATCGTCTTGCCGATGCGGATGTACATCCAGATCGGCAGGAAGAAGATCATGAACTGGGCGATGATCAGAAACACGACGTAGATGACCGGTCCTATGAAGGAGGCCAGCAGCGACGGGATGATCGCGATCGCCTCGTCGGGAAAGAGTCCGAAGCCGTAGTACATGACGCCGAGGTACAGGAACGGCAGGAGCGTGACCCAGAACGCCCGCCTCCAGAAGATCGCTCGGTTCGTCTCAACCGTGCGTTGGACGACATCAGTCTCCGGAGCCAGCCTCTCGCGCAGGATGAGCGACCGGCGGATGACCGTGAGGATGCCGCGGCACACGAGCATCGCGAAGATCGCGTAGAAGAATGCGCCGACGATGCCCCACTGAAAGAAGATCAGCCCGAGGGCAAATGCAGAGGCGCCGACGAAGAGCGTGAAGATCCAGAAGATGATCACGGCGGGGTCATCTCACTATACGGATTGGGGTTTCGAACCGCGAGAAACGTGACCACCGCGAGCCCGATCGCGATCATCACGTCACCAGGGCTGTAGGCCTGCGGAAACGGATACAGACGGATCCAGTCTCCAAGGAAGTTGAGGTTGGTGCCGCTGCCCATGATCGTGTACTCGCCGATGGTGCCTCCGTGCCGTGCCAGCGGGCCGGCCGACTCGGGCGCGACCGGCATGTGCGCGCCGTTGGCGGCGACGACGAGCAGGTTGAGCGCGGCGCCGATCGAGACCAGCCAGATGCCGCGGATGCGACCCACGTGCCAGATCGTCCAGGCGACGATGCCGGCCAGCGCGACCGCGTAGAGGTACTGCGCTCCATCGATGCGGCTCAACGGAGTCACGATCAGCGCCTCGCGGATTCCCAGCGCGACGAGGATCAGCCACGGCCACCGGAATCGGATCCGCGCCAGGTTGCCGATGTGGCCGCCGGTGACCAGGCCGAAGACGAGGCCGACCGCGATCGCCCCGAGGAGGAGCACTTGGTTGGTGGACTACTCGGCGGCGAGTCGAGAGGCGGCTCCCGCCAACACCTTGACGCCGACCGGCAGGGCGGACTCGTCGATCCGGAACGTGGGCGAGTGGTGCGCCGGCGGGGTGTCGCCCTCGGGTCGCGCGCCGAGCATGAAATAGCAGCCGGGGATTCGGGTCAGGAACTCGGCGAAGTCGTCGCTCACGGTGAGCGGGCGGCCGAGCAGGCTTGCCCTGTCGCCGATCAGCTCCTCGCCGACCTCGAGCACCTTGCGCGTCACGTTGGGCTCGTTCATCAACGGCACGGTGCCGTGCACAAGCTCGACATCGGTCTTCACCTCGAACTCGCTCTGCGTCTCTCTCAGGAGGTCGTGCAGGCGGTCGAGCGCCTGGGCGCGCAGCGAGTCGTCGAACGTGCGCAGGCTGCCCTGGACGAGGACCCCGCGAGGCACGACGTTCCACGCCCCGTCGCTGCTGATGTTGCCGACGGTGGTGTGGCACTGCACTCCGTCGTGCTCGAGCCCTTCGACCACGGTGTGCAGGCGCTCGACGAAGAACGCCTGCGCGGCCAGCACGTTGCCGCGCCGGCCCATCATGCCGCCGTGTCCCCCCGGTCCCGAAAACCTGACGTCGAACGCATCGGAGCCTGCCCACAGCAATCCCGGCCGCGTGATCACGGTCCCCGACTGCATGAAGCTCACGATGTGCAGGCCGACGATGACGTCAGGTCGCTGGTCCTCGAGCAGGCCGCGCGCGATCATCGCCTTCGCGCCCTCGACGATCTCCTCCGCGGGCTGGAACACGAAGAGGTATTTGCCGTTGACGTCCCAGATCCTGTCGATCAGGGTCCGCGCGACGCCGATCATGATCGCCATGTGCGCGTCGTGGCCGCACGCGTGCATGCGGCCGTCCTCGCTGGACGGGAAGTCGACACCCGACTCTTCGTGGATCGGCAGCGCGTCGATGTCGGCGCGGAGCATCACGGTCTTGCCCGGCCGTCCGGTGTCGAGCAGCGCGACCGCCCCCGTCTCGGTGGGGCACCTCTCGAGGTCGAGGCCGAGCTCGCGCAGCCTCTCCTTCAGGTAGAGGGTGGTCTCGTGCTCCTGGAAGCTGACCTCGGGATGCTTGTGGAAGTGGCGGCGGAGGTCGACGACGTCGTCGAGCACCGACTTGCTCGGCAGCGGCGTGGTCGCATGCTCGCCTCCGTGTTCAGTCATGCAGCGCGACCAGGCTGTAGCCTCGAGCCGAGGCTTGCACGAACGTCGCCCCGAGGCCCGGCTCCAGCTCGTCGAGACGGCGCCGGAGCGTCAGCAGTGCCGAGTGCACCGTCGAGTGGGCGGCGTTGTTGCGGAACAATCCGGCCTGGATCAGGTCGCGGGCGGTGGCTGGTTTCGAACCCTGGGCCAGGAACAGCACCAGCGCGGCCTGCTGCTGGGTCAGGCGGGCCTGCTTCTCGCCGAGCTTCACGGTCCGCCGCGTCGGGTCGAAGACGAGCCTGCCGAACCGGTAGGTGCCGGGGCGCCCCGTGCCGCGCTCGACCAGCCGGGCCGCCAGGTCGGAGTAGATGTGGGCCATGGGCACGTTGCCTTTGACGAAGTACGAGCTCGCGCCGAGCTCGTAGGCGTGGCGGATCGCGGCCGAGTTGACCTGGGCCGCGGAGAGCACGATCACGGGCAGGCCCGGATGGTGCTCACGGATCCAGGTCAACAGCTCGAAGCCCGAGTCCTCACGCTCGTCGAGCACCAGGTCCAGCAGGACGGCCGCCACGCGCTCGTGCTCGAGCACGTTCTGGGCTTCGGCGGGCGAGGCGGCAACCGATGGCCGGTAGCCGAGGTCGTGTAAGTCGATGCGGAGCTGCTGCAGCATCGCCGCCTCGTCCTCGACGACCAGGACCGAGGAGCCGAGCACGTCGACCGGCCGGTAGACTTCGAGGCCGGGCGGCAGGGGCGGGAGGCGCACTTCGCGCTGTCGGGTCAGCGACCGGCCATTTCGACTCGAGCTTTGAGTTTCCAAGGCGTGATCTACACCATTCTTAATGATTATTGACTACCGTAGAAGGCCCAAATACGACCGGCCCTCCGGCATACTATGCGCCGGACCTGGCGTAATCGGAAAAACAAAGGGGTATATGGGGATGACATGGCGACTTAAGGTCCAGGGTGTGGTCATTGCAGTGTTCGTCCTGGCGACTCTGGCGCTGGCCAGCGGTGCGCAGTGGGTGGACGCTTTCGCGACCTTCGACCTGGGCTGGTAATCACTTAAGTAGTTGACGTCCGGCGCTCCCTGGAGCGCCGAATGGCGACCGGGAGCAGGGCGTAGAGGTCGGCCCGGTCGACCGCTTTGCTCATGTAGCCGACGACGTCCGGATCGTCGGTGCCCGAAGGAAAGACCGGGTACGCCGTATAGAAGATCACGGGCACGGTCTGCCCGCGGGCCCTCAATTCGGTCAGCAGGCCCCAGCCGTCCATCGGCTCGGGCAGCATGAGATCGATGATCGCCACCTCGGGCTTGTCCGTCTGAGCGCGGACCAGCGCCTGGTCGGCGTCTTCGGCCATGGAGACTTTGTAGCCAAGCATCTTGAGGTCGGTTTCCAGGATCACCCGCCACGCCCGTTCGTCGTCGACCACCAGCACCGTTGACCCCCGCATGTCTTCCGGAGTTGGCGCGATCGGCTTGGGCGGTGTGAAAGGCACCTGAATTCTGGCGCAGTATATCGGTGCCAATGGCCACTTCCGCGCGCCGTGATATGGGCTCGCACCGCCGACCGGCGGGGATGAAGCGCACGCTCGCGCTCCCGAAGCCCCCGATTCCTGCACGCTCCAACGGCCGGACGGCCGGTCCTTCGGCAAGCGCCCTCATCCAGGAGCTGGGCACCTGCGTCACCGAGGCCGACCTGGTCCAGGTCCTGTATCGCGGACTGCAGCGGCGCTTCGGCTACAACGCCATCAACCTCCAGGTCCTCGAACGCGAGGGCTGGTACCACTCGCTGCCGATCGACGCCGGCGTGCTCCAGGACATCCGCCGCCGGCCCCTGAGCGAGTCGATGTTCGCCGGTCAGTTCGCCAACCCCAGGACGACCGTCCTGCCCCTGGAGTCCACCCAGCAGGAAAAGGGCAAGGGGCCGGGCGCACGGGTCAAAAGCCGGCTCGCGATCTGGGTCCCGGTCCGCCACCAGGGCGAGCTGATCGGCAGCATCATCTACCACACCGACCGGAAGCGCCGGGTCTCTCCAGACGAGCTCAGCTTCCTCGAGGAGGTGCACCTCAGGCTGGGCGTGCTGCTCGCCAACGCCTCCCTCAACGAGCTGACCCGCAACCAGGCGCGCCGGCTCCAGGCGCTCAACAGCATCGCGCGGGCGATGACCTCGACCCTCGACGAGGGCACCGTCCTCACCGGTCTGTACGCCACGCTGCGCGAACTGCTGCCGGTCGATGCCCTGGAGATGGTGACCCTCCATGACGGAGGCGGGCCCGCGGGCCACCTCCATGTCGACGGCGAAGGCGTAGCCACCTGGCGCTGGCTTCCGGCGCGGTCCCCGCTCAGCACCGCCGCGCGCGAGGTCGTGGCCGGCAACAAACCGGTGATCAGGTACGAGCCGCACTCCTCGCTCTGGGTCCCGCTCAAGGAGGGCGGTGTGGCCGGGGGCGCGCTCGGCATCAAGTGCTCGCGGCCCTACTCGTATGAGGATTCCACGGCGGCCTTCCTCGAGCTGGTCTCCGACGAGGTCGCCCTCGCGCTCCGCAACGCGCGGAGCTACGAGGCCATCGAGGACCAGCGCCGGCGCCTCGAGGTCGTCAACTCGGTCGGCCGCCGCCTGGCGTCGAGCCTGGACCGCTGGTCGATCATGCGCACGCTTCGCGAGGAGCTCGCCGCCAACCTGACCTTCGACGGTTTCATCCTGGCCGCGATCACCCAGACCCCCGAAGGCCCGGTCGCCGAGGGCTATCAGTACGTGGCCGGCGTCGAGGAGGTGGTGCCGCCTGTGGCCCTGGCCGTCACCGGCCCTTCGCGGGAGGCCTACGAGACCGGCAAGCCCGTCCTCGTCCGCAAGTCGCCCTGGGCGCGGACCTTTGAAGGCAAGGAGCTCGAGCGCGAGGTCTGGACCGTCGCCCAGGGCGCGGCGGTGTTCGTCTCCGGTCCACCCTCGGACAAGGGGCGGGTCTCGCGGTCGTTCGTGTGGGTGCCGGTGCTGAGCGGTGACCGGATCACGGCCATGCTTTCGCTGCAGTCCTACAGCGAGGACGCATTTGACGACTGGCACGTCAAGCTTCTCCAGGACGTCGCCGCCCACGTGAGCCTGGCCCTCGCCAACGCCGATCACTTCGCGCAGGCGCAGACCGAGCGGGCGCGCCTGGAAGCGCTCCACCTGCTCGAGATGGGCGTCGCGGGCGCGTCGGACGAGCACCAGCTCGCACAGGCGGTGGGGTCGGTGGTCGGCGATTACCTCGGGTCGACGCACATGGTTCTCGCCTACGTCGACGTGGCCGGGATGGTCGCCGGCTTTGCCGGCGGGCACAACGAACCCGTGGCGCCGATCGGCCCGGTGGCGATCGAGAACGCGCCGTTCTTCCGCCGGATGATCGAAAGTGGGAAGGACGTCGCCGACGCCGTGGCGCACGAGCCCTCAGACCTCGAAGGACCGATTGGGAGCTATATCTTCAGCCGCTCGCCCAGCCACGTCGTCTGGGCGCCCATCGTGCAGAACGACCGCGTCGTGGCCGGGCTCGTCGTCATGCGCAACGACGGAGGCAGGTTCCTCGCCTCGCACGTCAGGCTGCTCGATTCCGCCATGCCGGTTGTCGGCATCGCGCTGCGCACGATGCGCCTGCACCACGCCAACGAGCTGGCGCTCGCCCAGTCGGTGCGCATCCAGGAGCTCGCAGCGCTGGCCGGCCACGAGCTGATGAGCGTGGTCGCGAACATCGCCGACCAGGCGCGAACGATGCTGGAATGCGCAGGCGCCGTGTGCTGGGCGTTCGACACCGAGGGTCGCGTCACCGCCACGCGCGGCAGCGGTGACGCGGCCGCGGAAGAGGTGCTGGCGTGGGCGGGCCTCAACTCGGACGACCGCGTGGCCCCGGCCGGGATCGTGAGCGGCACCGCGCGCGACTTCGCCTGGAACCTGGTCCCGCTCTGGTACGCAGACCGTCTGGTCGGCGTCATCGGGGCAGTGCACGCATCGACGCTGGTTCCCGAACCGAGCTCCGCCGCACTCGACTTCGCCCGCCACGCCGCCGTCGCGATCGAGAATGCCCGACTGGTCGCGGAGACGCGCGGGCGCATCCGCACCCTGGAGGCGGTCGCCGCCTTCACCGAGCTGACACCCACCGAGCCCGACCGCGCGCGGGCGGAGATGGCGCGCCTCGTGAGCCGTGCGCTCGCGGGCTCCAACGGAGACCTCTGGCTGCTCGAGGACGGCGAGCTGGTGCGCCGGTCAGACGATGAAGAGGTCGCGCCGCGTGTGCCTGTCAGCGACAGCGCGCAGCTGCTCCGCGCCCTGAACTCGTCGACCGGGGCGCGCCGCCTGCGCGCGCTGCTCGACCTGCTGGGCGCTCCGCCCGACGCGTTCGCGATCCCGATCCAGGTCGAGGGCCGCCTCGCGGGCCTGCTCGTGGCCCGGATGACGGTCGGAGGCGCCGAGACGCGCCGCCTCGCCGCCGTCCTCGCAGGCCAGGCCTCGGTGCTGCTCGGCCAGCTGGAACTGGTGGACGCCCTGGACCGCGAGCGCCGGATGATGAACGCGATCCTGCGCCACTCGCCTGTGGGTGTGATGCTCGAGGACGCGGCCGGCCGCATCGTCTACGCCAACCCGGAGATCGAGTCGATCTACAGCCTGCAGGCCTCGGAGATGCCGGGCCGCAAGCCCGACGAGGTTTACGCGGCGGCAGGCGCGACGCCGTCGGAGGAAGCCGATGCCGACGGGACCCTGGAGCTCAAAATGCGCGATCCGGACCGGACGGTGCACGTCCGCCGCGTCGTGATCCCCGGCCTCGAAGGCGAGCCCGCCGGCGTCTTGACGCTGCACGAGGACGTCACCGTGCAGCGGCAGGCGCTGGAGGCCAAAGACCTGATGCTCCGCGCCATCGGCCACGAGGTGCGCAGCCCGGCGGCGGCGATGAAGAACACGCTGGCCGGGATCATGCAGTGGGACGAGACCATCGACATGACCGGCCGGCGCACCCTGCTCCAGGAGGCCTACGAGTCGTCGGACAGGTTGCTCAGCCTGGTCGAGAGCCAGCTCATCATCGCCAAGCTCGAGACCCGGCACTTCGAGCCGACGCCGGAGCCGGTCGACCTCGCATCGGCGCTGACCGGTGTGCTTGGCGTCCTCCAGCACCGCTACGCGGAGCGGACCGAAGCCGTCAAGGTCAACCTCCCGGACAACCTGCCGCAAGCGTTCTGCGAGCCCGCGCACCTGGGCCAGGTCCTGACCAACTTGATCGGCAACGCACTCGAGTACACGACCGCGCCCATCCAGGTCGAGGCGCGCCAGGTGCAGCGCGGCTGGCTCGAGGTGACGGTCGCCGACAACGGCCAGGGGCTGCCGGCGGGCACGCTCGAGACAGTCTTCGAGAAGACCGGCCCCGCGGGACGGAGCCGCTCCCAGGGTGGATTGGGGCTCGGGCTTTACCTGTGCCGGCTCGTCGTCGAGCGCTCGTTCGGCGGCCGCATCTGGGTCGCCGCCAGCGACAAGCGCGGCACCACGTTCAGATTCACTGTTCCTGCCCGGATTCGGACCTAACCAGCGTTACTACCGGAATGAGCGCCGTCGCGCCGATGTGGGTCAGGGTCGGCGGCGGCCTCGAGTCGGTGCCCGACCACCGGCGGCACGGCCCGGCCGACCCGCAGTTCCCGCCTCCCGGAGGCCCCTGGGAAGCGCTCATCCTGAACGGCCGCCTGGTGGGCTGGGCGGAGCGGGCTGGGCTGAGGGTGGCGCGCCAGTCGGCCGAGCTGGGCCAGCGCCTGGTCCTCGAGGAGCGCGACCACCTGCTAGGGCGGCTCGGCCACAAGCTGCGCTCGTCGGTGCTGGCCCTCCAGGAATCCGCACGCCAGGCCGCGTTCGGCCGTCCCGACATGCTGGAGGAGCTCTTCGAGCAGGCCCAGGAGGTCGGTCGCCGCGCCGCGGGACTCGAGGCTGCCGCGGTCGAGCCCAAGGACAGCGCCCGCGGCGTCGTCCTCGGCGCCGTCCTGAATCTTGCCCTGCCGACGGCCGCCCGAGACGTACCCGCGGAGGCGGTCGTCCTGAGCTCGGAGCCCGTCCTCGTCGAGGCGTTCAGCCGCGCGCGCGACTGGCTGCTCGGCGACTCGCTGAGCGTCAAGGCCGAATCGATGGGTGATGGGTGGTGGAAGGTGCAGATCACCGCGAGCGGCGAGCGCAGGCCGCTGCCGGTGCCTGAGCTGGGCGAGCCGCTGGTGCGGCTCATCGTCGACACGCAGCTCGGCGGGTGGCTCGACTCGAGCCGCCCCGACGGCGCCGACATCTACCTGCCCGCCTCGCCTGCTCGTTGACGGCGGTTTCCAGGGTCGTAGCCCCTAACCCCGGTCCATACACAGGGCCGGGCACCAACACGTGGATCCTCGACGCCGGCCCGGTGGTGGCGGTCATCGATCCAGGACCCGACGATGAGCGCCACCTCGCGGCGCTGAACAGGCGGCTCGCCCAGGCCACCGTCGGCGTGGTCCTGGTCACGCACTCACATCCCGACCACCTTCCGCTGGCCGGCCGCCTGGCCGCCCAGCACCAGGCTTCGGTGCAGTGCCACCCCGAGCTGCGCGACGGCGACATCGTGCGCGTGGGCACCCTCAACCTGACGGCGCTGCACACGCCGGGGCACAGCGCCGATCACCTGTGCTTCTTGCTCGCCGCAGACCGCGCGGTCTTCACCGGAGACCTCATCCTGGGCCAGGGGAGCTCGATGGTCACCTACCCGGAGGGCGACGTCGCGGCCTACCTGCGATCGCTCGACCGCCTCGCCGTGCTCGAGCCGCGGATGCTGTTTCCGGGGCACTGGGATCCCGTGACCGACGCGATGGCGAAGATCGAGGAGTACCGCCGCCACCGCCTCGCGCGCGAAGCCCAGATTCTCGAGGAGGTGCGCCGGCGGAGCGGGACCGCGGCCGGCCTCACCCGGCGCGTCTACGGCGAGCTCGATGAGAGTCTGCTGGCGGCCGCCGAGATGACCCTGCGCGCCCACATGCGCAAGCTGGTCGACGAGGGCCTGGTTCGCGAGAGCGGAGACGTCTACGAACCGTCGGTAAATTAGCCCCCGATGACTCCGATCCTTTCCATGTCCGCGGCCGAGCTCGAAACGTGGCTCGCCGAGCACGACGCTCCCTCCTATCGCCGGAAGCAGATCTGGTCGTGGCTCGCCCGCGGCGTCCCGGGCTTTCGCTCCATGCGCGACGTGCCGAAGCCGCTGCGCGACGTGCTCGAGGTCAGTTTTCGAGCGACGTCCTTGCGTCCGATCGCAGTGAGCAACGCGGACCGCGGCTTCACGACAAAGACGCTGTACGAGCTCGACGGCGGGCACTCGGTCGAGGCGGTGGTCATGCGCTATTCCGACCGCTCGACGCTGTGCATCTCCTCGCAGGCCGGCTGCCCGATCGGCTGTCCCTTCTGTGCGACCGGCAAATTTCCATTCGGGCGCAACCTGAAGGCCCACGAGATCGTCGAGCAGGCAGTCGATGCCCAGCGACTGCTCCTGTCGGAAGGACGCCGCCTGTCCCACGTCGTCTTTATGGGCATGGGCGAGCCGATGGCCAACTACCGCGCGGTCATGGACTCGGTGCGCATGCTCTCCCATCCCGAATTGCTCGGCATCAGCCCGCGACGGATCGTGGTTTCCACCAGCGGTTTGATTCCGCGCATCGAGCAGCTCTCAGCCGAGAACGTGCCAGTGACGCTCGCCATCTCGCTGCATGCGGCGCGAGATGAGCTCCGCGATGTGCTGGTGCCGATCAACCGCAAGTACCCGGTGCGCGACCTGGTCGACGCCGCGCAGGGATACGCCGAGAAGACCGGCCGCCGTGTCAGCTACGAGTGGGTGATGCTGGCCGGGGTCAACGACACCGAGCGCGACGCCAAAGAGCTGGGCGAGCTGCTCCGGCGCAGGCTGGCGCACGTCAACCTCATCCCGTTCAACCCGGTCGAGGACACGCCGTTCCGCGCGCCCGACCGCTCCGCCATCAGGCGCTTCAAGGAGAGTGTCGCCGAGCAGGGCCTGAACGTGACCGTGCGCGACACGCGCGGCCGCGAGGCGGACGCCGCGTGTGGGCAGCTCCACGAGCGTGTGATGCGAACTCGTCAGGCTGTCGAGGCCTGATAAGCGCTGATCGACCACTTGTGGCCTTGCGCGCCGGATTCGCGCCGCAAACCCCCTCCGGAGAGGAAGCGATTACCGCGATGCGCCGTTGAGCGCCGCGACGTAGGGGGAACCCGGCAGGGTTCCCCCTACGAATGATGCTTTACGCCGGGACGTCCGGCTTCAGCTACGCGTCCTGGAAGGGCAGGTTCTACCCGAAGACGATCCCCGGCTCGAAGATGCTCGCCTACTACGCGCAGAAGCTCAACGGTGTCGAGCTCAACGGCAGCTTCTACCGGACCCCGCCGGAGACCACTCTTCTGGCGTGGGCCGCCACCACGCCGCCGGGATTTCGTTTCTGCATGAAAGCGAATCGAGGCCTGACCTACTCCGCGGAAGCCTTCGACAAGGTCGGCCTGGCGCGGATCTTCACGGGACGCATCGCCGTCCTTGGGGAGCGCCTGGGGCCGGTGCTGCTGCAGTTCCCGCCGACCCGGCAGAAAAACCTCGGCCTGCTCGATTCCCTTCTCGAAGCGCTGGGCCGTCCCACCGCGGCTGAGTTTCGCCACGAGTCGTGGTTCGACGTCGAAACCTTCGGCGTGATCCGGCGCCACGGAGGCGCGCTGGTGGTCACCGACGAGGCGAAGTGGCCGCGCGCGCCGCTGGTCGAGCTCGGTTCGGTCGCCTACTTCCGGCTACGCCGCGGCTACACGAACGCTTCCCTGCAACCATGGGTCGCGGACATCGGGTCCGCCCTCGCCACACACGACGAGGTGCACGTCTATTTCAAGCATGACCCTGGGTCGCCGGCGCTTGCTCGGCGCCTGCTGCGGCTCGCCGGAGAAGAAGCGGTATCGCGATGATCGCGACCAGCACCATGAGCGCCGACGCGAGCTGTGCCTGGCGCAGCCCGATGAGGACGCCGGGATCGGTGCGCAGGAAGCTGAGCAAGAACCGGCCGAACGCGTAAACGGCGAAGTAGATCAATCCCAACACCCCATCCGGAAGCCGTGCCTTCAGCCGCTGATGGAACGGGAGCAGCACGGCGAGGATGGCCAGGCAGAGCACCATCTCGTACGCGACCTCCGGGTGGACGACCTTGCCGGGCTCGCCCAGGGTGCTCGGGTTGACGTACTCGACCCCCCACGGCAGGCTGGTCGGCGTGCCGTGGTGCTCGCCGTTGATGACGTCGCCGATGCGGCCGATGGTGAGCCCGATCATGGCCGCCGGCCCGCCCGCGTCGATGATCTTCCAGAAGGAGAACTTCGACCGGCGCGCCCAGATGTAGGCGCCGACCATGGCGCCGAACAGACCGCCCCACTGACTGATGCCGCCCTCGGTGAGCGCGAACGCGCGAAGCAGCTGCCCGTTGGCGAAGATCCGGAAGTTCTCCCACACGTACAGGAGGCGCGCACCGATCAGCCCGACCACGACCATCCAGGCGAGGCCGTCGCCTGTTCCCTTCAGGTTGGGGACGTCTTTGGCCAGCAGCCAGAACCCCAGGCGCGCCGCGGCCAGGATGCCGAGGACCGAGAACACGCCGTGCCAGGTGATGAGGAACGGCCCGATGCGAAGGATGTTGGGGTCGAGGTCGATGATGATCGTCAGTAAGGTCACGCCGCGCCCTCGAGACGCGACAGCGCTTTTTCTTTCGGAAGGAGTGCAAATGCGTAGTGAATCGGGAGCGCCACCTTCTTGCCGGTGAGCACGTCACGAAGCGGTGTGTAGAACTTCCCCTTGCTGACGCCTGACTCCTGGACGGCTCTCTCGAGTGCGGATTCGATCGGCTCGGGCTCCCACTGGGTGGCCTTGAGCGCATCCAGCGCGGCCCGGACCCGGTGGGAGGTCTCCGGATCCAGGGTGGGCGGCGAGGGGTCCTTCCAGATGTAGTCGAGATAGTCAACGGCTTCGCCCAGCCGGTGGAGCCGCGTCTTCAGCGCCGGCACGGCCCTTCGCAGCGTCTCCTCGTCCACGAGGGGCACGAAGTCCTTGAGGCGTCGAGCCAGCTCGTCGTCGCTGAGCCTTCGGATGTACTCGCCGTTGAGCCAGTTGAGCTTCTCCCAATCGAAGCGCGCTCCACCGTGCTGCACGCGGTCGAACGAGAAGGCCTGCAGCAGCTCATCGAAGGTGAAGATCTCCTGCTCCGTGCCCGGGTTCCATCCGAGAAGGGCCAGGTAGTTGACGAGAGCCTCGGGAAGATAGCCCTGCTCGCGAAAGAGCACCAGGTTGGTCTCCGGGTGCTTGCGCTTCGAGAGCTTGGAACCGTCGGACGCGAGGATCAGCGGCATGTGCGCGTAAGCCTGCGGCCGCTCGTAGCCCAGGGCATCGATCAGCATCAGCTGGTACGGCGTGTTCGACAGGTGCTCCTCGCCTCGGATCACGTGCGTGATCTTCATCACGGCGTCGTCGACCGGGCTCGCGAACTGGTAAGTCGGATAGCTGTCCGACTTGATGATGATGAAGTCGCCGATCAGGTCGCCGTCGAAGTGCATCTCGCCGCGCACCATGTCGGTGAACTCGATGTCACCGCCCGGGACCTTGAAGCGCACCGCGAAGATTTCGCGACCGGTCGGCGGGTTGGTGAGGCAGCGGCGCGAGTATCTGTACGGCCGCTTCTCGAGCTGGGCCTGCTTGCGCTCGGCGTCGAGCTCTTCGGGCGTGCAGTAGCAGCGGTAGGCTTTGCCGTCTTTGATCAACCGCGCGGCCTCCTCACGGTAGATGTCGAGGCGCTCGGACTGCCTGTACGGCGCGTGCGGCCCGCCTCTGTCCGGGCCCTCGTCCCAGTCGAGGGCGAGCCAGTGCAGCGTCTCGTAGATGAGCTGCTCGTACTCGGGCCGGTTGCGCTCGAGGTCCGTGTCGTCGATGCGGAGCACGAACGCGCCGTCTCGCCGGCGCGCGAAGAGGACGTTGTAGAGGGCGGTGCTCGCGGTGCCGAGGTGCGCGAATCCAGTCGGGCTCGGCGCGATCCTCACACGAACGGCGTCAGACACCGCCATATCCTACGGACGTGCCTGGAACGCTCGCGCTGGTCGGCGGCGAGGAGTTCAAGCCGGGCAACGAGGAGCAGGACCGGATGCTGGTGGCCGGCGCCGGTCGTGGGCCTGCGTACGTCGTCCCCACCGCGGCCGCGCGCCAGGGTCCCGAGCAGGCGGTCGAGCACGCGACGAGCTGGTTTGGGTCGCTCGGCCTCTCCCTGGAGGAGATCCGTGTGCTCAAGCCGTCAGATGCCGGCTCGAAAGAGCTCGCCGCCGCGGCGCGGGCGGGCGGTTTCTTCTACCTGGTGGGCGGCGACCCGGGTCTTGTCGTGCAGGTGCTGCGAGGCTCGCGTGTCTGGACGGCGATCTTCGAGGCCTGGCTGGACGGGGCGGCGCTGGCCGGGTCGTCGGCGGGCGCCATGGCCCTGTGCAGCCACTCCCTGATCCGTGCCGGCTGGCCCGATCGCTACAACCGCAGGCCGAGCGAAGCGCTCGGCGTGGTGCCGGACACGGCCGTGCTTCCACACTTCGACACCTTCGGCAGCCGGTGGATCGAGTCGGCAAGGCGGGAGCTGCCCGAGGTGACGCTGCTGGGCATCGACGAGCGCAGCGCTGCCGTGTGGGTGGACGGCGAGTGGCGCGCGAAAGGGCCTGGTGCGATCACGCTGATCGGCGCCGGCACGACATCCGCCTTCAAGAGCGGCTTGAAGATCACCGGGCTTGCGGAGCCCGTACGTATGCTTCGGAGCCAGTGATTGCAAAACGCGAGACGAAGCTGGTGCGCTCCGGCTTTCTCGACGTCGGCTCGCTGCGCGTGCATCACATGCAGGGCGGACGCGGCACGCCGGTCATCTTCATCCACGGCCTGGGTTCGTCGGGCTACATGGAGTGGCGCCGCAACCTCGAGACCGTCGCGGAAAGGCACCGGGTGCTCGCACCGGATCTGCCCGGCTACGGCCGCACCGACAAACCCCGCGTGCGCTACACCATCCCCTACTTCGCCCGTTTCATCCGGAGCTACATGGAAGAGAGCGGTCTGCGCTCCGCCGCCTTGATCGGCGCGTCGTTGGGCGGGCGCGTCGCCCTCGAGGTCGCGCTCGAGGAGCCCAAGCGCGTGCGCAAGCTCGTCCTGGTCAACACCCTCGGCCTGGGCCGTCCACAAGTTCGCATGGCCCAGATCGCCTACGGCCTTGTGACCATCCCACGCGTTGGCGAGGCCGTGATGGGCCTGGCGCGCGACGCTCTGACCTGGGCTCCGCGGACGGTGGTCCGCCGGTTTGCCGCCCGCTACTCGGGGACGGGCGCCGACCTCGCGCTGACCATGGACGACGGCTACCTGTCCGACCTGCGCGAGATGTACGCGCTCGAGGGCTACCGCAGCGCCTACCTCTCGACGGTGCGCTCGCTGGTGAACCCGCGCGCGATCTTCGGCGGCCACCACGACGTCACGCGCCGGTTGAACGAGCTCAAGATCCCGGTCCAGCTGATCTGGGGCGCCAACGACCCGCTCTTTCCGCTCGCGCATGCCGAGCGCGCGCGGTCAATGATCGAACGCGCCTCGCTGGCGGTGATCGACGGGGCAGGCCATACGCCTCAGGCGGAACGGCCAGAGGAGTTCAACCGCGTCCTCCATCGATTCCTCGACCGCTGACAGGGGCGAGGAAAGGCGCTACCGGAGTCCCGAATATCGGGAGCTCGTCGCCGGGCCGTTCGACCCTCTTGTCCACCCGACGCCAACCGAGCCGGCGCGCTTCTATCTGTTCGTCCGGCGCCTCGCGAGGTGGATCGTCACCCACCTCTTTCGCGTCACGGTGACCGGTCTCGAGAACATCCCGAAACCGCCCTACATCATCGCCGCGAACCACCAGGCCTGGTTCGACCCCGCGTTCATCATTCCCTTTTTCCCGGAGCGCCCGTTGATCTACACGATGGCCAAGCGCGAGACCGTCTTCAACCGTGCGTGGAAACGCAAGCTGCTGCCGCTGATCGGCGTCTTTCCGATCTCGCCCAACAGGGGCGAGATCGACGAGCAGGGGCTGCGCACCGTGTACCAGGTCCTCGAGCGCGGTGGCGTGATGCTGATGTTTCCTGAAGGCCGCTACTCGCGGGGGCGCGCGCTGAGGCCGCTCAGGAACGGGATCGCCTACTTCGCGCTGCAGGCGGGCGTGCCGATCTGCCCGGTGGCGGTCACTGGCACAGACGCACTCCGGCCTTTCAGCCGGGTCGAGATGACGATCGGGCCGCCGGTTCAGCCCGACCTTCCAACCTGGTGGGAGGTGAGCCGCCGCGTGTCGAGCCTGGTCGAAAGGGTCAGGGCGTCGATCACGACTGCCCTCGGCAGGCGTCGAGGCTAGGGCGGAACCCTAGAATCGGGCAGCTTTGCACCTGGTCATCGGGGCGGGGGAGTTTCTGGGCCACCACGTGTCACGCGCACTGTCGGCCGATGTCCCTGTCATCGAGCTGAACGCCGACGCCGACGACCAGGCACTCCGCGATGCGATCGCCGGCGTCGAGGTCGTCGTCTACTGCTCCCAGAGCTGGTCTCCGGGACGGCGGCTCCGATACCGCAAGAGGGCGCCGCGGGCGCTCGAGCGGACCCTCCGCGCCGCTGTCGACGCAGGCGTCCGCCGCCTCGTCCACGTTTCCACGGCGGACGTCTATGGGTCGGGACACGAGGGCCGGATCACCGAAAAGACGGTTCCCGAGCCTGCGTACGCGTTTGAGAAGCTGCGCCTCTTCGAAGAGGAGTGGCTGCTGGACCACTCCGAGGGCCTGGAGGTCGTCATCGTCAGGCCGGCGCGCGTTTTTGGCGAGGGAGAGGACTGGGTGCTGCCGCGGCTGATGGCCGCTGCCGTGCGAGGCCGGGTCTGGCTTCCGGGCGGCGGCCGCGCCAGGCAGACCTTTGTCTCCGCGGAGGACGTAGGGCGCGCGTGCCTGGCTGCGTCCGATCGCGGCCGGCCCGGCCGGCGCTACCTCATCGGCGGCTTCGATTCGAGCTGGTACGACTTGATGGTGTCAGCCGCCCGTGCGGTCGGGTTCGGCGCCGAGGTCACCTCGATTCCCTACGACCTTTCCTACCTGCGTGCGCTCGGTCGGGAGACGCTGACCCCGCTGGGCGGCTCGCTGTGGCCCGGCCTGTACGCGGTCGACGTCCTAGGCCGGCCACGCCTCTACGACGACTCGCATTCCCGCCGCGACCTGACCTGGTCGCCGTCGGTCGGCAGCTTCGAGCAGGAGATGCCGGCTATGGTGCCATGGCTGTCGCAGCTGCCCGAGGTCACGAAGGCGCTCGCCGAACCACGGGCGGACCCGCTGGAGGCTACTTCACCGCCAGGCAGGTGATCGTCTTGAACACCCCGTCGATCTTCTGGATCTTGTCGACGATCAGCGAGCCGATGGAGTTGACGTCCGCGGCCTCGCAGACGGCGATCACGTCGTATTCACCGGTGATGGCGTCGGCGGCGGAGATGCCCTGGACGCCTTCCATCTTCTTGGCCACCTCCAGCGCGCGCCCGGGTGACGCGTTGATGAGGACATACGCCTTCATCGCCTAACCCCCAGTACCTGACGTGGACGGAATTGCCTCAGCGTACTCGGGTCACGAAGTCTTGCGTTTGACGTTCTTCTTGCTCTTGTCGGCGAGGTGTTGAGCGAGCTTTTTCAGGCCCGGGTTGACGGAAACGACTGCAGGCCCGCGGACTTTTCTGTCCCTCGCCTTGACCCTGGCGCTCTCTCGGGGCGCGACGCGGTCGAGCTCGTCGCTCACGCCGTCGCCCCAGCCGCCGGTTGGGATTCCAGGTCGAGACGCCGGAAGGCGAGCGTCCAGTAGGTCGACCCCTGCGCCGCGAGAAAACCGCCGACGACCAGTGAGATGGGCAGGACGATGATCACGGCCAGGATGGCCAGCGGCCAGAAGACCGCCGCGTTGGTGGCGAACGCGATGCCGCCCGCGATCGCGAACGGGATGATGACGATCGCGAAGGCGCAGGCGAACAGGATCCCGACCACGAAGCCGACAGCGATCGACAGCAGCCAGACGAGCAGGGTCCGGCCGATGCGCTTGACCAGCAGCCGGTGCGCCCGCGCGATGGATGCCCTGGCGCCGAGCTGTTCGAGCACCAGCGCCCGGCTGCCAAGACGGTCGAGGAAGAAGATGTACAGCCCGTAGGGAATCGCGATCACCGTGAGGTACAGCCCGGAAAGGAACAGCCCGGGGATGGCGCTGGCGTTCCGGTTCGCAATCGCGATCGCGACGGCGAGCAGAAAGGCGACGAGCATCAGCCACAGGGGAAGGAGGAGGGCGATCAGCAGCAGCCGAAAGCGGACGATCGCCCCCATCCTGCTGACGCCCGCGCGCCACGCGAGGCCGAGGCGGAATGGACGCTCCGCGTCGTGCTCGGCCGAAGCCCGCACTGTGGCGCCTTCGCAGACCGCCGCCAGGATGAAGAACGCGATGATCAGCAGCAACCACGCGATCACGACCACGACGATCAGCAATAGGTGGCCGGCGATCCAGGTGCTCACCTGTTCCTGTATGGCCGCGAAGTCGGGCGAGCGGCCGCCGCGCGAAGGCGCGGGGGAGGAGTATCCCGAGTTGAAGCCGGCGCCTCCGCCGCCTTCGCCCGAGAAGAGGGCGATCAGCCACAGGTACTTGTGGTTCCAGCTGATCCGAAACGAGCGCCAGACGATGTCCATGTAAGGCATGGCTAGAAGGTCGCCGGGACGATGGCCCGCTTGTGGATTCCCGACCCAAGGAGCTTGTCGCCCTCGTGACACTCGACTTCGAAATGCAGCTTGTTGCCTTTCACCTCGGCGAGCCGCGTCGTCACGACGATGGTGCGTCCTGGTGCCGTCGGCGCAAGGTGCCTGACGTGCACCTCATAGCCGACGGTGGTGTATCCGTCGGGGAGGAAGCGTTCTACCGAGCGGTGGCTGGTCAGCTCCATGAGACCGATCATGGCAGGCGTCGCGAACGTGCCATTGCCGCCTACATGGTGCGTAAGGAGGTTGCCCTCGACCACGCGCTCCAGGCGCCCCTCGAGCCCCGGCTCGATGCCATCGATCGTGTCCAACCTGTCCAACCTATAGATTGTCGTCAATGACCCGGTTCAAGGTCCGCAAGGCGATCTTTCCCGCGGCGGGACTCGGCACTCGCTTCTTGCCGGTGACCAAGGCGCAGCCGAAGGAGATGCTGCCACTGGTCGACAAGCCGACCATCCAGTACGGCGTCGAGGAGGCGATCGCCAGCGGCATCGAGCAGGTGATCATGGTCACCGGCGGAGGCAAGCGCGCCATCGTCGACCACTTCGACCGCTCGCTCGAGCTGGAGTATTACCTGGAGGAGCGCGGCAAGAGCGACCTGCTCCGGATCCTTGGTGAGGTCGACGACCTGAGCAACCAGCTCGACATCATGTACATCCAGCAGAAGGAGCCGCTTGGGCTCGGGCATGCGGTCTGGACCGCGCGCCGGCTGGTCGAAGGCGAGGTCTGCGCGGTCCTGCTCGCCGACGACGTGATCCTCGGCGGAGAACCCTGCTTGAGACAGCTGATCGACGCCCACCGCAAGACGGGGGCGACAGTCCTCGCGGTCCGTCGCTTCCCACGCAGCGAGATCGGGCGCTACGGCGTGGTCGTGACGAACGGCAGCCACGGCCGCATCCACGACGTCATCGACATGGTCGAGAAGCCCGAGCCGGGCACCGAGCCATCGGACCTGGCCATCCTCGGCCGCTACGTCCTGACCCCCGCGGTGTTTGCCGAGCTGGACCGCGCCGAACCAGGGGCCGGCAAGGAGATCCAGCTCACCGACGCCATCAAGAGGATCCTCGGCCGGGACCCGGTGGTGGCCCTGGAGTTCGAGGGGGACTACTACGACACCGGCACCCTGCCCGGCTACCTCCGGGCCAACCTGACGCTGGCGATGCGGCGCGAGGGCCTCCGCGAGGAGCTGGCGCCGCTCCTCCGGGAGCTCCTGGAAACCGCTCCAGAGGGGGGCTGAACTGCGGCCTATAATCAGTACACGCTCTATGAGCCGCATCCCCGCCCGAGTGATTTACCTATGGCTGTTTCAGGACGAAGAAGATTCGACGACGACAAAGTTGTTCGGTATGAGACCGCGGAGAAGGACTTCGAGGTCGAAGTCTCGCGCACGCTCAACAAATGGTGCGTCACGGTCTACCAGCAACCGGACCGCCAGATCCTGGTTCAAGACTTCTTCCCGGAGCGTTGGAAAGCGCTCGCGCGGGCGCAAGACTTCATCCGACTCCTGAACCAGCGGAAGAAGAAGGAAGAGGAAGGCCTCAACTCAGGCGACGACGACTACTGACCATCGCCTTGGCGCGAGTGCCGCCACTCGGACGTCGCTAGAATCGACGACTCGTGGACTGGGGAGTGTTGCGTCGCGAGTGGGGGGCGGTCACATTCGTCCTGACCGTCATCGCCGGCATGATCGTCGTGCCGCTGGCGCTCTACTTCGCGAACACCGGGCCGGGGCCGATCACCACGCCCAACCTGTCGACCACCAGCAGCGCCCGCGCTTCAGCGGTGGCCAGCCCGACGCCTACGCCGACACCCTCGCACTCACCGACACCCAGCCACTCGCCGTCACCGAGTCACTGAGAGGCAAGCCCCCACAGCAGCCGCTCTCCATTCGGCCGGACGATGTCGTCCAGGGGAAGTGCAAACTCGGCGATCGACGTGCGGTCCGCGGCAACTCGCATCTCGATGCGGTCCGACAGCCGGAGGTGCGCGATGGAGGCGCAGTCGTGCAGGAACGTGAACACGACAGGCCGCACGAGGTTCAGCACGTAGTCGGCGATCCGCGTTCCGTCGGACAGCGGCTGCCCTTCCTGGCCCGCGACGCTCCGGTCCCGAAACGCCAGGATCACGACCTCGTCGCTCAGCATCACCGGGTCGGTCCAGGCGTACGTCGTAGGCTGCGAACCGCTGAGCATCTGCAGGATCTCCGCCAGCCGGCGCATGGGTGGATGCGGACCCTCGAAGAGCAAAGGCACGTCGCGCTGCGGCTCGTTGAACTGCTGAGCCCGGTACTGGGCCGTGAAACCGAGGTCCGAGATGCCTGCGAACGGCGCCGGGACCTTGATCGTCATCTCGCCGAGATGGGGATTGCTGGAACGCATGTGGGGACCGGACTCTTCCATGCCGTATTAACGCACGGGTGTCCGCCGAAAGTCTCCTACTAACGCAGTAGGGCGGCACACAATGGGTTCGCGATGCCGCTGACGGGAATTCGCGTGCTGGACCTGACGCGGCTCCTGCCGGGGGCGTACTGCACCCTCCTCCTGGCCGACATGGGCGCCGACGTGATCAAGGTCGAGGAGCCGGAGATGGGCGACTACATGCGCTGGACGCCCCCATTGGTCGACGGGCAGAGCGTCCTGTTCGAAGCGTTGAACCGCAACAAGCGCAGCCTCACGCTGAACCTCAAGTCCGACCGGGACCGAGACGCGCTGCTTCGCCTTGCCGGCACGGCCGCGGTCCTGGTCGAAGGCAACCGCCCCGGCGTGATGACCCGGCTGGGGCTCGGCTGGGACGTCCTCCACGCGCGCAACCGGCGCCTGGTCGTGTGCTCGATCACGGGCTACGGGCAGGATGGGCCATACGCGTCGCGCGCCGGGCACGACCTCAACTACATGGCGATCGCCGGCGGGCTCGGCCTGAACGGGCCCCGGGACGGGCCGCCGGTCCCGCTGTCGGTCCAGGTCGCCGACATCGGAGGCGGGGGCATGCAGGCCGCGGTCGCGATCCTCGGTGCCCTGGTCGGCGTGGAGCGCGGCGGCGAGGGTCGCTGGATCGATGTGTCGATGACCGACGGTGCGGCCGCCTGGCTCACGATGGCCTTTGCCGCACGTGCCGCGGGCGAGTCGGTTCGCCGAGGCGACCAGCGCCTCGCCGGCCGGTATCCGTGCTATCGCGTGTACGGGTGCAAGGACGGCCGCCACTACAGCGTCGCCGCCCTGGAGCCGAAGTTCTGGAAGAACCTGTGTGAGGCTCTCGGCAGCCCCGACCTGGCCGAGGCGCAGTACTCCGAATCGCCGGAGACGCAGCGTGCGGTGGAGTCGATCTTCGAGACGCGAACACGCGACGAGTGGGAGAAGACGCTGGCCGGGCTCGATGTGTGCTGCGAGCCGGTGCTCGACCTCGACGAGGTCGCCAGACACCCGCAGATAGCGGCTCGCCGGTCGCTCGATCCCCGCCGCCCAGGGCGCGCACCCCGGCTCGGCGAGCACACCGAAGAGCTGCTCAGAGAGATCGGACTTTAGCCCAGACCTCTTCGAGCTGGCGACGCGTCTCATCCCGCGTGCCCGTGTTGTCGATCACGTACTTCGCCCGACCGCGCTTCTCGTCGATCGGCATCTGCGCGGCGATGATGGCGCGCGCCCGCTCCTCGTCCAGGCCCCGCCCTTCGACGAGGCGGCGCACCTGGACCGGCTCGGGGACGTAGACGAGCACGACGTCTGAATAGAGGCCTTCGAGTCCGTTCTCGAACAGGAGGGGCACGTCCTGCACGACGATCGTCGCGCCGTGTGTCAGGGCATTGGCGGTCTGGGCCGCCATCCATTCGCGAACAAGCGGATGCACGATCGCGTTGAGCCGCGCGCGAGCTTCCCCGTCGTGGAAGACGAGCTCACCGAGTCGGGCGCGGTCGATCTTTCCATCGCGAACATAGTCGGGACCGAATTCGCTTTCGATGAGGTCGAAGCCGAGGCTGCCGGGCTCATAGGCCGTGTGTGCGGCCGCGTCCGCGTCGAGCACCACGGCACCGAGCTCGCGAAGCATCCCGGCGACCGTTGACTTGCCGGACCCCGCGCCGCCCGTCAGCCCAATGAGCTTCAATTTCTGTGGATGGCCGAGGAGGAGAAGTTTGACGCGGTGGTGATCGGCGCCGGGCCGGCCGGCTCGGCGGCTGCGATCACGATGGCCAAAGCGGGGCTGCAGGTGGCGTTGCTGGAGCGCGGCGCCAGGCCCGGCTCGAAGAACGTCATGGGTGGCATCCTCTACAACCACTACCTCGAAGAGATCGTAGGCGACGACTGGAAGCAGGCTCCGCTCGAGCGCCCGATCATCGAGGAGCGGCGCTGGATGATGACCGGCGACGCCGCGATCGGCTTCGACTACAAGAACATCCGCAATCGCGCGCACCCGCACTCCTACTCGGTGCTGCGCGCGAAGTTCGACGCGTGGTTCGCCGAGCAGGCCGAGAAGGCCGGCACGATGGTGGTTCCGGAAACCGTGGTCGACCGGCTCATCACGAAGAACGGACGCGTGATCGGCGTCGGCACGGGTCGCGGCGACGATGTCTACGCCGACGTCACGATCGTCTGCGAAGGCATCGGCCTGGGCACCAGCCTCCTCGAGAGGACGGTCATCGACGGCAGGCCGCTGCGTCGCAAGCTGCGTGAGAACGAGGTCGCGATGGCGGTCAAGGAGATCATGCAGCTCGACTCGGGGCTTATCGAGGAGCGCTTCAACTGCGCCCCGGGCGAGGGCTGCACGATCGAGTGCTTCGGCGACTCGACCATGGGCATGTCGGGCTTCATGTTCATCTACACCAATCGCGACACGCTCTCGGTCGGTGGAGGCGCACTGCTGAGCGAGTTCAACCAGACGCTGCGCACGCCGAACGACCTGATGGAGCACTTCAAGCAGCACCCCTCGATCAAGCCGCTGCTGCGCGGCGCCGAGACGGTGGAGTACCTCGCCCACCTCATCCCGGAGGGCGGCTATCGGGGCATCCCGAAGGTCCACGGCCCCGGCTATCTGGTGTGCGGCGACGCCGCCATGCTTTCGAATCCCGTGCACCGTGAGGGGTCGAACCTGGCGATGGAGTCAGGCCGCCTGGCCGGCGAGACGGTGATCCACGCCAAGGAGCTCGGCGACTTCTCCGAGCGCAGGCTCGCCGAGTACAGGGGCAAGCTCGATCACTCGTGGATCATGGCCGACATGAAGAAGTACGACCAGGCGGTGCCGCTGCTCGAGCACAACCCGCAGCTGCTGACGAAGTACCCGCAGGTGCTCGACCGCGCACTGGACGAGTTCTTCCGTGTCGATGGAACTTCGAAAGCCGCCAAGCAGCGCAACATCGTCCGCATGCTGCGCAAGGAGGGCCTGTTCCGGATGGGCTGGGACACCGCCAAAGCCCTCTGGGCGATGAAGTTCCTGCCGCCCTAGCTTCGTCTCCCCACTTGCTGGGGAGGTCGGGCCGCTGCGCGTCCCGGAGTGGGGACCTGGGGGCTCCCAGCTTCACCTCCCCACTTGCTGGGGAGGTCGGGCCGCTGCGCGGCCCGGGTGGGGACCCGGGGGCTCCCAGCTTCACCTCCCCACTTGCTGGGGAGGTCGGGCCGCTGCGCGGCCCGGGTGGGGACCTGGGGGCTCCTCAGCTACTCACGTTGACGTGGATGGTGTGGTAGCCGCTGGATCCGCTCGGGTAGCTCGGAGCGTTGTGCGGGTCCTGCAGTGAGCCTGAGCCATCCGTCGCCCGCACCATGAGCCGGTAGGAGCCCTCGGACCCGGGCGTCCACGTGGCGCGCCAGATCACCCATGTCAGTCCCGAGAGGGGAGGGGTCACGTCGGCCGGCTGCCAGCTCCTGCCGCCGTCGGTCGTGTACTCGACCTTGCTGATGCCGGCCTTGCCCGCAAAGGCGACGCCACCGACCAGCAGGGAACCGATCTTGACGATCTCGCCGTCGGCGGGCACGTCGAAGCGCGAGGTCGTCTTGACGAACGCGCTGTGGTCCCAGCCCTGCTGCTCCCAGTAACCGCGCACCTCCTCGTTGGTCAGCTCGATGCTGTCGAGCCATTTCGGCTGCTTCATGCCGTAGCGCCCGGGGATGAGCACCCGCGCCGGGAACCCGTGTCTTGCCGGCAGCGCCGCGCCGTCGAGCTCGTAGGCCACCAGGACCTCGGGCGCGCCGACGACCAGGCTCAGCGGCAGGCTTTCGGTGAAGCCATCGCGCGCCCTGAAACCGACCCAGCTTGCCGCTGCCTGCGGCGAGGCCATTGCCAGCAGGTCGCGCAGAGGCACCCCCTTGAACAGGCCGGTGCTGATCAGGTCGCCGCCCACGTTGTTGCTGATGCAGGACAGGGTCATGTACTGCTCCGTCGCCGGCAGCCCACGGAGGTCGGCCAGGGACAGGCTCAGCGTCTTGTCGGCGAGGCCGCCGACCTTCAGCCTCCAGCTCGCCCCGTCGACCGACGGGTCGGCGAAGTTCTTGGAGACGACGTAGAAGTTTTCGACCGGCGTGATCGTCGGTGAGATGCCCCTGACCCCCGACTCGGGGGGGTTGAAGATCGCCTGGTACCAGTCGGGAAGCAGGCGCAGGGCAAGCCCGCCGAGGCTGACCGCCGCGATGCCCACCGGCACCGCGCTGAGGATCCGCCGCCTTCCGAGGTCCACCGCCGCCGGGCCGGTGCCCCCGTACTGGAGGACGACCGCGTAGATGGCAAAGATCGCCGCCCAGATCAACGGAGTGGCGGGCCCGTCGCTCAGGCCGAGCATGCCGGCGCCCCCGGCGGGAAGCAGGAGGGCGACGACCACCGCCCAGCCCACCGCGGCGAAGCCAAACGGCAGCCAGGTCGAGGTCCAGCGCTCGTTGGCGACGGCCGACGCCGCGCCGAGCAGGCCGAGCGCCAGGACCATGAGGACGATCAGACCGAGCTCTTCGACGACCTTGCCCGCGTGCTGCAGGGTGTCGATCAGGAAGCCGAAGACAAAGCCCGGCATCAGCGCAAGCAGGGGCTCGTTGAGCAGTTGGGGAAGCGGACGAAGCCCGAGCAAGACGCCCGCGTAGTACATGAGCGCGACCAGGACGACGCCGCCCACACATCCCCAGGCGAAGCCACTGAGCGCCACGGCCTTGCGCGTCATACCGACTGGTTGTACCACCGAAAGCTACCGCGGACGGTGTAACGATTCGTCGGCGGCTGGTAGCATCCGCGAGTCGGCATGGCCGCCCCGATCACTTCCGAGGACCTATACCGCTTTCGCTGGATCGACCACGCTCGTCTGAGCCCCGACGGTGAGCGAATCGCCTACCAGGTGGCATGGGCCGACGCGAACGCCAGGCAGGGCCGAAGCCGCATCGTGGTCCGGCGCCTGCTGGATCCCGAGCCCGTCACGCCGAGCGCCGGGGCGCCGAGAGACCACTCACCGGAATGGTCGCCGGACGGCCGCAGGATCGCATTCCTCAGCAGGGTGGGAGCGGCCGATCAGCTTTTCGCGCTCGACGTGACGGCCACCGACCCGGCGCAGCAGCTGAGCACGATCCCCGACGGCGTCGGTATGCCGAAGTGGTCGCCCGACGGAAAGCGAATCGCTTTTCTCGGCGCCGTCCCGGCCGACCTCGACGCGGTGGTCGACGACCCGCGTCCGCCGGAGAGCCGCGAGCAGCTGCGCCGCGCCCCGGTAGCCCGAGTCGTGCGCCGGCTCGACTACAAGCACGACGGCCGCGGCTACGTCGACGGGCGGCAGCACCACCTCTTCGTCGTTTCGGCCACGGGCGGCGACGTGAAGCAGCTGACCAATGGCCCGTGGGACGTCGAGGACTTCGACTGGTCGCCGGACGGCTTGCGCCTGGTCGTCTCCGGCAACGCGGAGCCGGGCGCCGACCTGCAGCGCGAGGTCCACCTGTACCTGGTCGACCTCGAGGCCAACCGCGTCCACCTGGGAGGCGGGTTCTACCTGAGCTCGCCGATCTGGTCGCCGAAGGGTGACCTGATCGCGTTCATCGCCCCCAACGGCCTCGACGTCGGGCTGCTGGAGAGGCTGTGGGTCGTCCCGCTGACGGGCGCCGCGCCGCGCTGCCTGACGGCGGAGTTCGACCAGGCGGTGACCGACAGCGTGATCAACGACATGCGCTCCGGCCACGCGACACGAGTCACGTGGTCGGCCGAAGGCGACCGGATCTATTTCTCCGCCAGCGGCTCGGGCGTCACCACCCTCCAGTCTGTGGACCTGGACGGCAACGTCCGCGAAGAAGCCGGCGGCCGGCGCCGCATCTACGACTTCGACATCGCCAGGGACACGCTTGTCTTCTGCGCGTCGGACCCGAACCAGCCCGGCGAGCTCTACATGCTGGCCGGCGGCGCGGAGGCCCGGCTGACCGACCTCAACCCGTGGCTGCGCGACCGGTTTGTGGCGCAGCCGGAGCAGGAGTACTTCATCGCTCCCGACGGCTGGAGGCTCGAAGGCTGGGTGCTCAAGCCGCCGGGATTCGACCCGCAGCGCCTGCACCCTGCGGTCATGGAGATCCACGGAGGGCCGCACGCGCAGTACGGTTGGGCGTTCTTCCACGAGCTGCAGATCCTTGCCGGGATGGGCTTCGTCGTCTTCTACATGAACCCGCGCGGCTCGGATGGTTACGGAGAGCGCTTCCGCCGCTCGGTCGTTCGCGACTGGGGGGGCAAGGACTATCTCGATCTGATGAGCTCCCTCGACCAGATCATCGAGCGCACCGGCTACATCGACGCCAAGCGCCTGGGCGTCGGCGGCGGCTCGTACGGCGGCTACATGACGAACTGGGTCATCGGCCAGACCGACCGCTTCGCCGCCGCAGTCTCGATGCGCTCGATCTCCAACCTGGTCAGCGAGTACTCGCAGCACGACATCGTGCTGTGGGGCACCCTGCAGCTCGGTCCGCCGCCCTGGCCGAACCTGGACGAGCTCTGGCGGCGCTCGCCGATCCGGTACGTGCAGAGCATGCGCACGCCGCTTCTCCTGACGGCGGCGGAGATGGACCTCCGCTGCGCGATGTCGCAGTCCGAAGAGCTCTTCGGGGCGATGCGGCTGCTCGGCAAGACGGTCGAGCTGGTCCGCTTCCCCGAGGAGTCGCACGACCTGTCTCGGAACGGCCGGCCCGACAGGCGCGTGGAGAGGCTTCGCCGGATCGCCGGCTGGTTCGAGAAGTACCTCGGCACGCACGCGGTCGACCGACCCGCGCCCGAGGAAGTGACCCAGGTCCTCGAAATCCCGGCACAGGCCGCTCACGAATACGCGAAGACGCTCGTCATCTCCAACCGGACATCGGAGGAGGCCGGCGCGGCAGCCGTCGAGGCGCCGGCCCCCGAGGCGGAGGTGATACAGCCGACGGTTTCCGAGTTTGCGACCCGGGAAGCGCCGATCGTCCAGCCGGAGGGCCTGCCCGACCTCCCGTCCACCGAAGGGCCGCCAAGGGTCGAGCCGTTTGAGGCCGCGGTGGAGGCGCCCCCGGTTCAGGTTTCGGAACCGCTGGGCGAGCCCGAGCTTGAGGTCGTCGCCGCCGAACCTCGGCCGGAGCCCGAGGCCGAGGTCGCAGCCGAACGAGTCGCCGCGTCGGAGCCGGTTGCCCCGCCTGAGCTGCAGCCGGAGCAGGAGCCTGAGCCACAGCCTGAGCCGCAGCCCGAGCCCGAGCCCGAGCCGCAGCCCGAGCCCGAGCCGCAGCCCGAGCTGGTCTCGGCGGTCACCGAACCGGTGCTCTCCGCGTTCGACGAGCCGGTGTCGTTCGCCGAGCCCGCCGCGCCGCCGCCGGAGGTCGAATCCGAACCCGAGCCGCCCGCTGCCGCCCCCGAGCCCGAGCCGGTCCGCGAACCGGTGGTTGCGGCACAGGCAGACGAGGAGGCATGGCGCGAGCCGGCGCCGGAGCCGGCGGAGCCTCCGGTTGAGCCGCGGGACCACCCTGTCGCCGCCCCGACCGCCCAGGACGTGGGCGAGACGCTCGTCGCCTGGCCGTCCGGCGCGCCGGCCCCCGGCCCCGAGAACGGAACGCCGGCGCAGGCGGGCGGGTTCGAAGAGGCCACGTCGGTGATCCCGGCCTGGCAGCCGACCGCGCAAGACTCCAGACAGACCGTCTCGATGCAGGCTCTGCCGCCGGAGGACGTCGCCTCCGGCTCGGGATTCTCAGCCCTGCTCACCTTCGAGGCAGGTCCGTTCTCGGGGCGCATCGTCGCCCTGCCCAACCAGATGGTCAGCATCGGCCGCGCGCCCGACAACGACGTCGTGGTCGGAGACCCGGCGACCTCAGGTCATCACGGGCGGATCGAGGTTCGCGCCGGCTCCTTCTGGATCAGCGACCTGGGCAGCACGAACGGCACGCAGGTGAACGGTCAGCCGGTCATCGAGAAAGAGCTGAGCGACGGCGACACGATCGCCATCGGCCAGAACACGCTCCGCTTTACGCTCGAAGCGTAGACCCGCGGCTAAGGTGTAGCGAGGGCCACGCAATCGGCGGCGGCCTCGCGCAGGGCGCGCGCGAAGGCCTCGACGTCGGGGACAACGGCCGGGTCGGCGGTCAGGCCGAAGAAGGTATCGCCGTTGTAGGACACGACGGCCACGCCGAGTCCCATCGTGGGGTAGAGGGGCGCGAACGGCCACACCTCGAGCAGCCGGGCGCCGCCGCAGTAGAGAGGAAACTGCGGGCCCGGGATGTTGGTGACGTTGATGTTGGCGCCGGCTTGTGGCGTGGACATGATTCGCCCGGCGAGCACCAGGAGCGTGGGCGGCGCCCATTCGGCCAGGTCGGCCAGCTTGTCCGCCGCGATCGCCTGCCGCGTTCGCTTCAGGTCGCCGGTCGTCACGTTGATCCGCCTCAGGCGCTCCTCGATCGCCAGCTCCCCGGTCGGCAGCTCGAACACCATGCCGCTGATCTGGTTGCCCAGCCGCCCACGGCCCTCTTCACCCCGGACGCTCACCGGGCAGAAGACACGCACCCTGGCCGGAACCGTCTCGCCGCGCGACTTGAACCAGCGATGCAGTCCTTCGGACACCACCGCGAGCACCGCGTCATTGACGGTGCAGCGGTAGCGCTCTTTCAGGGCCTTGAACGCTGAGAGCGGAACCTTCAACCCGCGGCCCGTGCGCTGCGGGCTGAGCTTGCGGTTGAAGAAGACGTCGGGGCGTCGCCTCACCATCGTCCCGCCCAGCTGCCACATTCCCGTCCAGGGCAGCCGGCGGGACCGCCATACCACTGGCAGACGGGTGCGTTCAGTCGCGGGCTGGGCGCTGAGGTTCCAGAGCATCGGCTTGAGCAGCTGCCAGTTCGACGGCGCGGGCCGCGGCTTCCAGGGCGGGGCGGGCTCTGGCCGGAAGCCTTCCGGGTCGGTGTCGAGGAGCAGCGTGAGGATGTCAACGGAGGAGACGCCGTCGACCATGGCGTGGTGGGCGCGGTTGACGATCACGACGTGGCCGCTGCGCAAGCCGGTGATCAGCGTCATCTCCCAGAGGGGCCGGCGCTTGTCGAGAGGCCGAGCGAGGATGCGGGCCACGAGCCGTCTCACCTGCACGCCGTCGCCGGGAGGCGGCAGGACCTCGCGCCGGATGTGGGCGCCGAGGTCGAAATGCGGGTCGTCGACCCAGACCGGGAGGGCGATGTGGAAAGGCGCGTAGTGGATGCGCTGGCGATAGCGCGGGACGAGGTGGATGCGCTCGGCCACCGTGTCCTCGAGCCCTGTCGCGCCGCGACCGCCCGGCACCTGGGACTCACCCTCGAAGACGTAGACGGTGGCGAGGTCGAGCGGCGTCTCCGGCCGCTCGGCGTAGAGAAACCACGCGTCTCGTGCCGACAGCGGCTCGGAGAAGGGCGCCCCGTCCATCCCCCGGCATCGTAAATCCGCCCGCTAATGTTCCGGTGATGGCTTCGGTCGTCGAGATCTGGCGGTATCCGGTGAAGTCGATGGCCGGGGAGCGACTCGAGTCGTGCATGGTCACGCCGAGTGGGCTCGACGGCGATCGCCGCTGGGCCCTGGTCGATGGCACTGCGCATCGCGCCGGCAAGCTGCTCGGCATCAAGCACCACGAGCGGCTGCTGACCTACCGCGCCAGCCTGGCGGACGGCCGGGTCAGCGTCGCCACGCCAGGCGCCGCGCCGGCCGAGCTTGACGGCGACCTGGTCAGGCGGCTGGAGGTCGAATCGTCACGCCCGCTGCAGCTGCGCGACCTGCCGGGAGGCAACTTCGACGACGCGCACGTCCTGCTCGTCAACCTGGCTTCGGTCGCCGCCCTCAGCCTGGAGGCGGGAATCCTGGTCGACCGCCGCCGCTTTCGCGCCAATCTCTACGTCGACGGCCTCGAACCTGAGGAGGAGGTCGCGTGGGCCGGCCGCCGCATCCGCGCCGGCGAGGCAGAGCTGGACGTGGTCAGCCGCTGCGTGCGCTGCGTCGTCATCACCAAGGATCCGGACACCACCGAGACGTCGCCCGAGCTGCTGCGGCTGCTCGCCGAGCGACATGACGAGTCGATGGGGGTGTACTGCCAGGTCGTCAGGCCGGGCCACGTGGCGGTTGGCGATCACGTAGGGGTACTAACGTAGGGACGGCATGAGGAGGGCACTATGACGGTCAAGGCTTTCTCGGACGAATGGGCCCGCCAGTTCAAAGACGAGGTCAACCGCTCGAGCGTCTACAGGTCGGCGGCCAAGGGCTGGAAGTGGACCGTCGGGCTGGTCGTCGAGGCCGAGCCCGACAAGAACTTTCCCGAAGCAAGGGGGGTGGTCATGGACCTCTTCGACGGCTCGGCGAGGGACATCACGGTAGGCCCCGCGGCCGACGCCCAGAAGTGCGATTTCGTGATCACGGCGCCGTACACGCGCTGGAAGCAGGTCGCCACCAAGGAGCTCGACGCGACCAGGGGCATGCTGCAGGGCAAGCTCAAGCTCAAGGGAGACCTGCCCACCATCGTGCGCTACACCAAGGCGTCCCAGGAGATGACCGAGTGCACGACTCGGGTCGCGGTCGAATGGCCCGACGAAAAGTAAGACCCAAGACGCGCCACAAGAGAGTCGATTACGCCGACGCCGAGCCCAGCGCCTTCGCGTCCATGCTGGGAGGCCTGATCGAGGCCAACGTGGAGAGCAGTCCCGCGCGCAAGAAGGACTTCGACGCCCTCGGCGCTCGCGTGGGGGTCTGGGTCACCGACATCGACGAGGGCGTGACCCTCGACTTCCAGAAGGGCGCACTCCTCGTTCACAACGGGCTGCAGCCGAAGCGCGACCTCACCATTCGAGCAGAGGCCGACACGGTCATGAACCTGAGCAACCTGAGGATCGGCCTGTTCGGGATGCCGATCTACTACGACGGGGTGGGACGCGGCGTCGCGGCGAAGCTCCTGCAGCGCAAGCTGCGCATCGACGGCCTGCTCGGCAACCTGGCGACCCTGAACACGGTGACGCGCATCTTCTCGGTGCAATGAGTTGAAGCTCGCGGTGATCGGTGCCGGGAGCATGGGGGCGCAGATCGCCCAGCATGCCGGGCTCTGGTATCGGTACTCGCCATGAGGCTGCATCACGTCGGTGTCGCGGTCGCGGACCTGGACGAGGCGATCCAGCTCTACACGTCCGTCTTCGGCGCCGAGGTGACGCACCGCGCCTCGAGCGACAAGGATGGCCTGGCGGCGGCGTTCCTGCGCGCCGGGGAGGCCGAGATCGAGCTCCTGGCCGCGCTGCGCGAAGACACTCCGGTGGGCAAGTTCGTCGCCAGGCGCGGCCCCGGCCTGCACCACATCGCGGTCGCGGTCGGCGACATCGACAAGGCGATGGCGGATGCGCGCGCCGAAGGCCTCGAGCTCATCGACCAGGAGCCGCGGATCGGGCTGCACGGCACGCGCATCGCCTTCGTGCACCCGAAGAGCGTCGGCGGCGTGCTGACGGAGCTCGTCGAGAGTGAGTGACGTGATAAACGACAGCGGGCTTCCTCTGAAGCCCGTCTACTCGGTGGAAGACCGGCGGGACGAAGAGCCGGCGCCGGGCACCTTTCCCTTCACGCGCGGCATCCACAGGGACATGTACCGCGGCCGCCTGTGGACGATGCGGCAGTATGCGGGCTTCGGCACCGCGGCCGAGTCCAACAAGCGCTACCGCTTCCTGCTCAAGCAGGGCCAGACTGGGCTATCGGTCGCGTTCGACCTGCCCACCCAGATCGGCTACGACTCCGACGACCCGATGGCGAACGGCGAGGTCGGCAAGGTCGGGGTGGCCATCGACTCGCTCGAGGACATGGAGATCCTGCTCGCAGACATCCCCATCGAGAAGGTGTCGACCTCGATGACGATCAACGCGACCGCGGCGATGCTGCTGCTCCTCTACCAGCTGGTGGCTGAAAAGCAGGGATGTCCGCCGGAGAAGATCACCGGCACCGTCCAGAACGACATCCTCAAGGAGTACGCCGCCCGCGGCACGTACATCTTTCCGCCGCAGCCCTCGATGCGCCTGATCACCGACCTGTTCGCCTACTGCGCGCGGAACCTGCCGAACTGGAACACGATCTCAATCTCGGGCTACCACATGCGCGAGGCGGGTTCGACGGCAGCCGAGGAGATCGCGCTCACGCTCAGCCACGCCATCGCCTATGTCGAGGCCGCGCAGGCGGCCGGCCTCGCCGTCGACGAGTTCGCGCCGCGCGTCTCGTTCTTCTTCGCCTGCCACATGGACTTCTTCGAGGAGGTCGCCAAGTTCCGCGCCGCACGCCGGATGTGGGCGCGCATCATGCGCGACCGCTTCCACGCCACCGATGCTCGGGCGCAGGCGCTTCGCTTCCACACCCAGACCGGTGGCTGGACTCTGACTGCGCAGCAGCCGCTGAACAACATCGTGCGCACCACGCTGGAGGCGATGAGCGCCGTCCTCGGTGGGACTCAGTCGCTGCACACCAACGCCTACGACGAAGCGTTGGGCCTGCCGTCGCAGAGCGCGGCCGAGATCGCGCTCCGCACGCAGCAGGTGATCGGTTACGAGACAGCCGTGCCCTTCGTCGCCGACCCACTGGGTGGGTCGTACTACGTCGAGAACCTCACTGACCGGGTCGAAGAGGAGGCGCTGGGGATCATGGCCGAGATCGACGAGCTGGGTGGAGCGGTGAGCTGCATCGAGTCGGGCTGGACCCAGCGGCGGATCGCCGACAGCGCCTACCGGACCCAGCGGCGCGTGGAGTCCGGCGAGCGCGCCGTGGTGGGCGTGAACCGCTACACGGAGAGCGACTCTCGCCCGGTCGAGATCATGAAAGTCAGCCCGCACCACCAGGCCGAGCAGGCGCGTGCGCTGAAGAAGCTCCGCGCGCGACGCTCGAAGGAGGCGGTCGAGCGTCACCTCGCGGACCTGGAGCGCGCGGCGCGCGGGACCGGCAACCTGATGGAGCCCCTGAAGGCGGCCCTCGCCGGCTACGTCACCATCGGAGAGTGCTGCGCGGTCCTGCGCGGCGTGTTCGGCGAGTACCGGCCAGGGGAGGCGGCGTGATGGACCAGGCTGTGATTCCGATGCTGGCTTACGAGAACGGCCCCGCGGCGATGGACTGGCTGATCGACGCGTTTGGCTTCCGGGAGCGGGACCGCAGGGTCGAGGAGGGACAGTTGACCCACGGCGAGCTGGACACCGGCGGTGGCGTCGTCATGCTGGCCACTCCGTCGACGCACTACCACGGGCCCAAGCGCCACCGGGAAGAGTGCGAGGTGGCGCGGAGCTGGCACGACGTGCCGTACATCATCGACGGCGTGCTGGTCTACGTCGACGACGTCGCGGCACACTACAAGCGCGCAAAGGCCGCCGGCGCGACCATCCTTTCCGGGCTCGACGACGGGAAGCGCTACCGGGCGGAAGACATTGAGGGACATCGCTGGATGTTCATCCAGAGATGAGCTCGCGCAAGGTCGACCCGCTCAACGAGCTTCGCCAGCGCAAGTACGCGGCCGGGCACGGCGACGCCGAAGCCTTCCACCGCCAGCACGCCAAGGGCAAGCTCACTGCTCGCGAGCGGATCTCGCGACTCGTCGATCGCAACTCGTTCGAGGAGGTCGACCTCTTCGCGAGACACCCAGGCGGAGTGCTCGGGGACGGCGTGGTCACCGGGATGGCGAAGATCGACGGCCGCGACGTGATGCTCTTCAGCCACGACGCGAGCGTCTTCGGCGGCTCGCTGGGCGAGGTGTTCGCCCAGAAGGTGATCAAGGTCATGGACCTCGCGCTGAGCAACCGCATCCCGATCATCGGCATCAACGACTCCGGCGGGGCGCGGATCCAGGAGGGGGTCGTCTCCCTGGCCGGCTACGCGGAGATCTTCTGGCGCAACGTCGAGGCAAGCGGCGTGATCCCCCAGCTGAGCCTGATCCTCGGCCCCTGCACGGGCGGGGCCGTTTACTCGCCGGCGATCACCGACTTCACCTTCATGGTCCACGGCGTCGGCTACATGTTCATCACCGGTCCTGAGGTGATCCGGGTGACGACCGGCGAGGACGTGACCTTCGACTCGCTCGGGGGTGCGGAGGTCCACAACGTCAAGTCGGGCGTCGCGCATTTCCTCGCCGAGACGGAGGAGGAATGCTTCGCCCAGGTGCGCAGGCTCTTCAAGTACATCCCGCAGAGCTGCGAGGAGCAGCCGCGACCGGTCGAGCCGGCCGACGACCCCGACCGCGAGGCGCCGGGGCTGGCGACGATCATCCCCGACAGCTCCAAAGAGCCGTACGACATGAAGGACGCGGTCCGCATGGTCGTCGACCACGGCGAGTTTTTCGAGGTGCAGCCCTTCTACGCGATGAATCTGGTGGTCGGGTTCGCCCACCTGGACGGCAGGCCTGTCGGCGTGGTCGCCAACCAGCCGAAGGTCATGGCCGGAGCGCTGGACATCAACGCGTCCGACAAGGGGGCGCGATTCGTCCGTTTCTGCGACGCGTTCAACATCCCGCTGGTCACGTTCGTCGACGTGCCCGGGTTCCTGCCGGGGACGTCGCAGGAGTACGGCGGCATCATCCGCCATGGGGCGAAGCTGCTCTACGCGTTCAGCGAGGCCACGGTACCGAAGCTCACCGTGATCACGCGCAAGGCTTACGGCGGCGCCTACTGCGTGATGTGCTCCAAGCACATCCGCGCCGACTTCAACGTCGCCTGGCCGACGGCGGAGATCGCGGTCATGGGTCCGGAGGGCGCGGTGAACGTGCTGTTCCGGCGCGAGATCGCGGCAGCCTCCGATCCGGCGACCCACCGCAGCGAGCTCGTCAGCGAGTACACCGAGCGCTTCGCCAACCCGTACATCGCGGCCGAACGGGGATACGTCGACGACGTGATCGAGCCGGGCCGGACGCGCTCAGAGCTCATCCGCGCACTGCGCATCGCGTCGCGCAAAGAGCGCCGGCGGTCTCCGCGCTGGCACGGCAACATCCCGCTGTGAAAACCTCGCGAGTGCCGGCACTCGGACGATTCGGCCACGGAAATAGCCGCCCGCTGCCGGCATCCGGCGAATCGGCCTTTCAGGTCAGCTAACTTGATCTCTGCAAGTTGAAGCTCCTCGAGTACCAGGCCAAGGAGGTGCTCGCCTCGCTTGGCATCCCGATCCCGCCCGGCATGGTCGCGCGCAACCCGGAGGAGGCGGTGGCGGCGTTCGAGAAGCTCGGACCGGTCGCGGTCAAGGCGCAGGTGCCCGTCGGCGGCCGCGGCAAGGCCGGCGGCATCAAGCTCGCGAAGACCGCGGACGAGGCGCGCAACGCGGCCGAGCAGATCATCGGCATGGACATCAAGGGCTACAGGGTGCCGCTCGTCTACTGCGAGGCGGCGCTCGACATCGCGCGTGAGATCTACCTCGGCTTCACCGTCGACCGCGACGCGCGCGCCAACATCCTGATGCTCTCCGCCAGGGGCGGCATGGACATCGAGCAGGTCGCCGAGGAGTCCCCGGAATCGATCTCCCGGCTCTATCCGAACCCGTGGCGCGGCCCGCTCGACTTCGAGCTCGTGCAGCTGGTCTTCGACTCGGGGCTCGGCGAGCACGCGCGGCCAATCGCCGCGATGATCAAGAAGCTCTACCGCGCCATCCCGGAGTACGACGCCCTGACCGCGGAGATAAATCCCCTCGTCGTGACCGGCAAAGGCGATGTCATCGCGGGCGACGCCAAGCTCGAGATCGACGACAACGCCGCGTGGCGGCACGGAGACCTCGAAGCGAAGTACGGCTCGGTGCTGGAGGGCGATCCCTACGAGGTCGAAGCCAAGAAGCGCGGGCTGACCTACGTGTCGCTCGACGGGGACATCGGGATCATCGGCAACGGAGCCGGCCTGTGCATGGGCACGCTCGACCTCGTCGAGCGGGCGGGCGGGAAGGCCGCCAACTTCTGCGACATCGGCGGCGGCGCCAAGGCCGAGGTGGTCGAGAACGCGCTCTCGGTGATCCTGATGAACCCCCGGGTGAAGGGCGTGTTGATCAACGTGTTCGGCGGCATCACCCGCGGCGACGAGGTCGCGACGGGTGTGGTCACGGCACGCGACAACCTGAAGATGAAGCTGCCCCTCGTCGTGCGGTTGAGCGGGACGCATGAGGCGGAGGGCCGCGAGATCCTCAGGCAGAACGGCATCGAGCCGGGGGTCAGCGGCTGGGAGGCGGCGAAGAAGATCGTCGAGCTGACAAAGGCGGCGGTCAGTTGACAATTCTTCTCGATGGATCGACGAAAGTCGTGGTCCAGGGAATCACGGGACGCGAGGGTTCCTTTCACACCGAGCAGATGCAGGAGCTTGGCACCACGGTCGTCGCCGGCACCAGTCCCGGCAAAGGGGGCATGACGCACCTGGGTGTGCCCGTCTTCAACACGGTCGCCGACGCGGTCGAGGCGACGGGCGCCACCGCGTCGGGGATCTTCGTCCCCGCGCCGTTCGCGGCCGACGCGATCATGGAGGCGGCCGCCGCGGGGATCACGCTCATCGTCTGCATCACAGAAGGGATCCCGATCCAGGAGATGATCCGGGTCAGGGATTTCCTGCGCGGCTACCCCCAGGCGCGGCTGATCGGCGCGAACTGCCCGGGGCTCATCACGCCCGGCCAGGCGAAGATCGGCATCATCCCGCAGGCCATCGCGACGCCGGGCTCCGTCGGCATGGTGTCACGAAGCGGCACTCTGACCTACGAGGTCGGGTTCGCGCTCACGGCGGCGGGGATGGGTCAGTCCACCATCGTCGGCATCGGCGGCGACCCCGTGCTCGGCCTCACGTTCCGCGACGTCGTGCAGCTGTTCGAGGACGACCCGGCGACCACGCACCTCGTCCTGATCGGCGAGATCGGCGGCAGCGACGAGGAGCGAGCCGCCGAATTGCTCGGCCAGGGCAGCCGGCTGAAGGCCGTTGCCTTCATCTCGGGGCAGACGGCGCCGGAGGGGAAGCGGATGGGCCACGCAGGCGCCATCATTTCGGGCAACCGTGGCACGGCGAGAAGCAAGGAAGAGGCGTTTCGCAAGGCGGGCGTCGCCGTCGCCGAAACGACCGATGAGATCGTGGGGTTGCTGAATTGAGCAGCCTGCCGCTGACGATGACTCGCGCGCAGCCCAGCGACCGGCTCCGCGACCTGGGCATCCTCGCCGTCCTGGTGATGTGGCTCCTGTACACCCGCATCTTCTGGGTCCTGCAGGCGGCTCACCTGACCGCGCCGCCGTGTCCGTTCTACTACCTCACCGGGCACCCGTGTCCTTTCTGTGGCGGCACGCGCTCGTTCGCCTTCATGTGGAACGGCGATCTCGCCGACGCGGTCAGGCTGTACCCCCTTGGCCCGGCTCTGTTTGCGGGCACCGTGCTGGGTGTTGGCGGTCTCGCGGCCGGCATCGTCACCGGGCACACGTGGACGTCGCGGTTGACCGAGATGCACTGGAAGCTCATCGCGACCGGTGTGATCAGCGCGTTGCTGATGAGCTGGGCGCTCAAGGTCTTCGTCCTCGGCAATTAGCGTCTTCGTCCGGAAGCTGGATCCGGAGGAGTGGCAGATCTACCGGCGCGTGCGCCTCGCGGCGCTGATGGAGGCGCCGTACGCCTTCGGCTCGACCTACGCGGGCGAGGTGAAGGCGCCGGAAGCGACGTGGCGCCAGCGCCTGCGGAGCCGGACCCGTTTCGTGGCCGAGGTCGACGGAGAGGTGGCGGGCACGGTGAGCGGAGGCGCCGGCACCGACAACAACACGGCGGTGGTGACGGCGATGTGGGTCGAGCCGCGGTTCCGCCGGCGTGGAGTCGGCGACGTGCTGCTGACAACGGTTCTCGAGTGGGCGCGGGAGCAGCGCTACGGGCGCATCTTCCTCTGGGTCACCGCGGGCAACGAGAGCGCCGAGCGGCTGTACCTGCGTCACGGTTTTGCGCCCACCGGAGCGAGGGAGGAGGTCCGGCCCGGCGAGCTCGAGCACGAGATGTCGCGGCTCCTCTAGCCTCCTTCGATCACTCGCGCGACGAATGCCTCGGTTGCCGGCCAACGATGGGTCTCGACAGTGGCCCTGTGTCTGCGCCAGAGCTCGACCAGGCGACATCGCGTGGCAGTGAAGACGGCGATGCCGGCTGCCCTCGGTGCCTCCTGACTTGCGGCATCCACGAGCCTCCGCCCCGTTTCGAAAACGGCCGCGTAGGCGTGGGACGAGTGGCGCCTGCCACTTCGGCGGAGGAAAACGTTGGGCAGCCGCGACACCATCCGGGTCGCGGTGACCTCAGCCGGCCCGGGTAGCGGCCTGGGGTCGATGAGCACGGCCCGATAGAGGTCGACTCGCGTCTGCGCGAGCCAGCCCGCCAGCACGGCGCCGAGCGAGACCCCGGCAACGGTCAGGTGCTCGCCAAGACCGGAGCCCGCAATCCCGGCTCGACTCGCGAGCGCGATCATGAGGTCGGCGCGCAGCTCCGCGATCGACGTATCGAGAGGATCGGTGTAGCCATGGCGCGGATAGCGTGGGATGAGCACGTTCCAGCCTCGCTCGTGGAACTGCCGGCCCAGCGCGTCGAGCTGCTGCGGGCACTTCGTGAATCCATGGAGCAGCACCAGGGCTCTTTCCGTTCGATGTCCGTGCGTGTAGAGCCGGGTGTGGCAGCTTGGGTCGACGTTGGGACCGTCGAGGTCTTTGAACGTGCCGGCAATCCGAACGCCTTCCGCGTAGTGGTCGTCGGTCATCGTCTGCAAGGATTGTTGAGATGGATTTTGACCTCAGTCAGGAACAGCAGGCGATCCGCTACACCTGTCGGGACTTCGCGCGCGAGGTGGTGGCTCCGGCGGCCGAAGACCTCGACCGCAACCACAGGTTCGGCTACGACATCGTCCGCCAGATGGGGGAGCTGGGGCTTTTCGGTCTGCCGTTTGCCGAGGACGTCGGCGGCGCCGGCGCCGACTTCCTGTCCCTTTGCATCGCGATCGAAGAGATCTCGCGCGCCGACGCCGGAGTCGGCATCACGCTGGAGGCGGCGGTCTGTCTCGGCTCGGCGCCGATCTACGAGTTCGGCACCGCGGCGCAGAAGGAACGGTGGCTGCCCGACCTGGTGAGCGGGCGCAAGCTGTGGTCCTTCGGCCTCACCGAGCCCGAGGCGGGGTCCGACGCGGGGGCGACCAAGACCCGCGCCGAGGCACGCAACGGCACGTGGGTTGTCAACGGCGCCAAGCAGTTCATCACCAACTGCGGGACCGACATCTCCGCCGGCGTGACGATCACCGCGGTGACCGGCAAGAACGGTGGCGAGACCGAGATCAGCGCCATCATGGTGCCGGCCGGGACGCCCGGCTATCACGTTCTCGAGTCTTATCGAAAGCTGGGGTGGCACTCCTCCGACACGCACCCGCTGAGCTTCGAGGACTGCAAGGTCCCCGCCGAGAACCTGCTCGGCGAGCGAGGTGGCGGGTACCGGCAGTTCCTGCACACGCTGACCGGGGGCCGGATCGCGATCGCCGCGCTGTCGGTCGGGCTGGCGCAGGCGTGCCTGGACGCGTCGCTTGCGTACGCGAAGGAGCGCCGCACGTTCGGCGAGCCGATCTCGAAGCACCAGGCGATCCAGTTCAAGCTCGCCGATATGGCGATGGAGACGGAGATCGCGCGCACCATCGTCTATCGCGCCGCGGTCGCGTATGGCCGGGAGGGGTCGGAGACGTCGGACAGCGTGAGGATGCTCGCCGCGATGTCGAAGCTCTATGCGTCCGAGGCATCGAAGCGCGCGGCGGACCAGGCCGTGCAGATCCATGGTGGGTACGGGTTCATGGAGGACTACCCCGTGGCGCGGTACTGGCGGGACGTGAAGGTGAACGAGATAGGGGAGGGGACCTCAGAGGTCCAGCGGATGCTGATCGCCCGTCTGCTGGGCGCGTAGGCGCATAAGCTGAAGGAGGAGGTGGGCACATGAGCCTCACGGATCGAGAGACCTGGGCGGCGCTGCACGGCATGATCTTCGGCGCACTGTTCCTGCTGGCTTTCGCCGGCGCCTTCGCGGGCCTGTACAGCTTGCGGCCTGAGCTGGTCACGCCTCAGGGCATCATCGAGCGGACGCGCCGCCTGGTCGCGGGGACGTGGGCGATGGCGATCATCGCCTGGGCCACGGTCATTACCGGGAGCTGGATCGTGTATCCCTGGTACCGCGCCAAGGATCCAAGCAGCCCCAAATCGACGCTGCTGGCCAACGTCGACACAGCCCAGTGGCACAACTTCGGGATGGAGTGGAAAGAGCACATCGCCTGGATCGCGCCCATCCTGGCCACCACCGTCGCCCTAGTGGTGACCTACTACGGGCGCGATCTCGTCAAGAACGAGGGCGTGCGGCGGGTGGTGATCGTCGTCCTCGTGGCCGCCTTTGCCTGTGCTGCGGTGGCCGGCATGCTGGGCGCCTTCATCACGAAGGCCGCCCCGGTGCATTAGGAGGGAATGCAGATGTCGATGCGCACGCAAACCTCTGAGACCAAGCCTTTCGGTCCGGCGGCCGCGGCGTTTCTGGCGGCCGGCGTCGGGGTATTCGTCCTCGGCGTACTCACGGTGTGGTCGGAGGTCAGTGCCGGCTTCGCGAAGACCCTCACGATCAGCACAGAGGTCGGACCGCTCTCGGGCAAGGTGATCTGGTCCGCCGTCGTCTACGTCGTCGCCCTGGGCGTGCTCGGAGCGGTCCTCTGGCGCCGCAACCCCGCGTCGAGGACGGTGTACGTGACCTCTGGGGTCCTGGTTGTCCTGGGGTTGCTGCTGACCTTCCCACCGGTCTGGAAGCTGTTCGGCGCCGGGTAGTTGACAATGACATCGCAATCATCGCTCCGACGATCACGTTCGGATTGCCGCGAGGTCCGGACTAAAGAGCTAGCGGTACACCCCGTTGTGACCGAGGCTGTGCGCCCCGACGTTCGGGAAGTACGTCAGGCCATGGTCCTGCGTACCCACCGGAATCCGCGCCAGGACCTTCCCGGTGGTGGTGTCGAAGACGTACACAGTCGCGTTGTACCGTCCCGACGCCCACAACTGCGTGCCGTCCGGATTCAACTGCAGCATGTCCGGGCTCCCACCGCCTGGAATCCACCACTTGGCGACCACGCGGCGCGTGGCGAAGTCGATCACCGAGATCGATCCCTCGAGCCGGTTCGACACGTACAGCGACCTCGTGTCGCGAGAAACCTGCAGGCCGTGTGCGCCCCGGCCGGTGGGGATGAACTTGAGCACCTTCATCGCCACCGGGTCGATCACCGAGACGCCCATCGTGCCCTGGTTGGTCACGTAGAACACCGTCCCGTCCGGCGACAGCCTCACGTCGATGGGAAGCCCGCCCACCCTGACGAAGCCGGTGAGCTTCATCTTCTTGACGTCGACCTTGGCGACGACGCCTGAGTACTCGGTCGAGATCATGAAGTAGCTGCCGTCGGCGCTGAAGTCCATGTGGTCGGCGCCGGGCCACGGGATGCCGACCGATCCAAGCAGCCTCCAGCCGTGACGCCAATCGCGAAACTCGACGCGCTGCAGTCGCTCGACGACGTCGATCGCCTTGGTGCCGTCGGGCGTGAAGTACAGGTTGTAGGGGTAGGGGATGCTGATCGTGCCTGAAGGCCTGCCGGTGTGGATGTTGAGGACGGTGAGGCTGCTCGATCCCTCGTTGTCGACGTAGAGCGCGCTCATGTCCCACGCCGGCGCGATGTGGTGGGGGATCTCGCCGACAGCGAAGTGGCCGATCACCTTGAAGGTCCTGGGGTCGATGACGTCGACCGTCCCGGCGCCGCTGTTGGGCACGTAGACCCGGGCCGGGATCTGGCACAAGGGGCACGGCACTGTGCCCGACAACGTGCTCGCGTAGACGTTGACGGCCGGGCTGGGCAGGCTGGTGGGCTGGATGTCGGGCGCGGGCAGGAGGCGCGCGGGAGCCGTGTCCTCCGGGTTTGCGCCGCCCAGGCTCACCGGCGGCACGCTCCAGACCACGGCGGCGACCACCGCCGCCGGACTGATGATCGCGATGACCAGGATGGCTGCGAAAACGATGCGGGCCGGCCGCGAGCGGAAGGCCCCGGACAGCGCGCTCAGGAGGCCGTCACTCGTCCGGGAGGTCTTCAAGCTTCGGGGTCAGCTCGCAAACCCATCGGCCGTCGTCGAGACGGCGGATGAAGCGCGCGTAACCCTGGTTGCGCGCGACGTTCAGGAACTGCTCCTGTGTGATCAGGGTGCGGAGCCGGGCGAGGTCCGCGTAGGTGTTGTCGCGCATGATCCCGCCGACGACGCCGGCAAGCTCTCGCCATTGGCCCTCCGAAAGGGGCTCGCCGTAGCCGGCGATGGTGACCAGAAGCGCCGCGGTCGCACCGGTGATGGTGTCGGGCAGGATCTTTTCGCCCTTGGCGCGCGAGATGATCTCGCGCCCGGTGCTGATGATGTCCGCAATTCGATCGCGCCGCACGCCGATGATGTCGCGACCACTGCCAACAGTGGTGCCTTCGAGATACCTCGGCCCTGCGTCCATCGTCAAGCCCACTATTCTAGGTAACGCCTGAGTTGGATCTCGAACTTGCGCCCGAGCACGCGAGCTTTCGCGCCTCCGTTCGGGAGCTGGCGCAGGGCGTGGTGCGGCCATTTGCGGCGGAGGTCGACCGCGAACATCGATTCCCAGACGGGGCGGTCCGGGCGGCGGCGGAATCGGGCCTTCTGGGCGTCCTGGTCCCGCGGGAGTACGGCGGCGCCGGGCTGGACGCGCTTGCGTTCGCGATCTGCATCGAGGAGCTGGCCCAGGCCTGCGCGGCGACGGCCGTCATCATCGACGTGCATACCAGCGTCGGCACCGAGCCGATCCTGCTCTTCGGCGACGAGGCCCAGAAACGGAAGTGGCTGCCGCGACTGGCCTCGGGCGAGCTGCTGGGTGCGTTCGCCCTGACCGAGCCTTCTTCGGGGTCTGACGCGGCGTCGCTCAAGATGACCGCCCGGCGCAACGGCGCCGGCTACGTCCTCAACGGCACCAAGGTCTTCATCACCAACATCGGACGCGCGGGCCTCTACGTGGTCTTCGCGCGTACGGGCCCGCAGGAGAGGGCGGCGGGCGTGACCGCGTTCCTGGTCCCCGCGGACGCGGACGGGGTGCGCGTCGGCCAGGTGTTCGACAAGATGGGATTGAACGGCTCGCCGACCGGCGAGCTCGTGCTGGAGGACGTGAGCGTTCCAGAGGCCAACCGGCTCGGGCCGGAGGGTGAGGGATTCACGGTCGCCATGCGGGCGCTCGACTCCGGCCGGATCGGCATCTCCGGGCAGGCGCTCGGCATCGCCCAGGCGGCGCTCGACGAGGCCGGCCGCCTGATGCGCGAGCGCGGTCATGGGCAGGGCGACGACTTCGCGCTCGCCGACATGGCGACGCGCGTCGAGTCGGCGCGCCTCCTCGCGTACCACGCCGCCTGGCTTTGCAGCCGGGGCCGGTCCTTCACCCGCGAGGCGTCGATGTCGAAGCTCCACTGCACGGACACGGCGATGCAGGTCGCGCTGGACGCGCTGCAGATCGCCGGTGAGGAAGGCGTTCTCGCGGGCAGTCCCTTCGAGCGTCACGTGCGCGACGCCAAGGCGCTCCAGATCTATGAGGGCTCGAACCAGGTCCAGCGGATCGTTATCGCGCGCGAATTACTCAACCGCTGATAATCAGGTCGAGATGGACTTCGAGTTCACGGCCGAGCAGATCGCGATCCGGGACACGATCCGCGAGCTGGTGCAAGACCGAGTCTCGCCGCGGGCCGCCGAGATCGACCAGTCGGCCGAATATCCGAAGGACATCGAGACCCTCTTCGCCGAAAACGGCATCCTCGGCATCCCGTTTCCCGAGGAGTACGGCGGCATCTCCGGGTCGAGCGTCACCATCTGCATGGGCATCGAGGAGATCGCCAAAGCGTGCGCCAGCTCTTCCTTGATCCTCGCCGTGCAGGCGCTCGGCGCTTATCCCATCCTGGTCGCCGGTTCCGAGGAGCAGAAAAAGCGCCTGTGCCCGCCGCTCGCGTCAGGCGAGAAGGTTGCCGCTTATGCGCTCTCGGAGCCGGGCAGCGGCTCCGACGCGGCCGCGATGAAGACCCGCGCCAAAAGGTACGGCAGCGAGTACGTGCTCAGCGGGACCAAGCAGTTCATCACCCACGGGAGCATCGCGGGCACCCTGGTCGTGTTCGCGGAAACCGAACCGGGTCAGGATCACCGCGGCATCTCCGCGTTCGTGCTCGAACGGGAGACGAGCCCGTGGACGGTGGCCAAGCTGGAGCACAAGCTGGGCATCCGCGGCTCACCCACGGCGCAGATCGTGCTCGAGGACGTCAAGGTGCCCGCCGCCAACCGCCTCGGCGACGAGGGCGCGGGCTTCAAGCTCGCACTGGCGGTGCTCGACCGCTCGCGCCCTGGGATCGGCGCGCAGGCGCTGGGCATCGCGCAGGGCGCGTTCGAGTACGCCCTCAACTACGTCAGGGAACGCCACCAGTTCGGCCAGGCGATCGCGAGCTTCCAGGGCATCCAGTTCATGCTCGCCGACATCGCGACCCAGATCGAGGCGGCGCGCTACCTCGTATATCGCGCGGCGACCAAGGTGGACACGAAGGCCGCCGACCTGACCAAGGTCGCGGCCATGGCCAAGCTCTTCGCCTCGGACATGGCGATGCGCGTAACCACCGACTGCGTGCAGCTGCTCGGAGGCTACGGCTACATCAGTGACTACCCGGTCGAACGGATGATGCGGGACGCCAAGATCACGCAGATCTACGAGGGCACCAACCAGATCCAGCGCGTGGTGATTGCCCGGGCGCTGCTGCGTTGAGTGTCGAGCCCGAAGAGAAGAGGCCGGCCGCACCGCCCCCGCCGCCGCCACCACCACCACCTCCACCTCCTCCTCCGCCCCCCGCGGCCTCCCCTTACTACCGGCCAGGGGCGTACCCGCCCGCGCCGGCGGTGCGCAGCGACGGAGGGGCGCTGGTGTCTCTGCTGGCCGGGATCATCGGCCTGCTTCTCGGCCTGGTGCTGGGCATCCCCGGCCTGATCCTCGGCCCGCTGGCCTACTTCATGGGCAAGGCCGCGGTGGGCCGGATCGACGCCTCCAAGGGCCAGGTCGGCGGTCGCAGCTCGGCCGCGGCGGGCTGGGTCATCGGCGTCGTCGCGACCGCGATCGGAGCGGCCGTGACCCTGACCTGGTTCGTGATCTGGCTGGTCGCCGTCTCGGGCCCTCCGCCGACATAAGCGAATGGATCGGGTCGGCGAGGCCTTCGTCTGGCCTTTTCGCGACCCCCAGTGGGTGAGCAAGGTCCTGGTCATGGGCCTGATCCTGCTGATCCCGATCGTCGGAGGGATCAACGGCCTGGGCTGGATGCTGGCGGCCCTGCGACGCCTGCGCGCGGGGGACGAGCGGCTGCCACCCGCCAACTTCGACCACCTCGGGACCGGCCTCCGGCTGTTCGCCGTCTTCCTGGCGTATTACCTGCTCGTGATCGCGGCCGCGGCCATCGCCTACCTTCCGGCGGTCCTGCTGCTGGCTGACCAGGGCCGTGCCGACGCCGCGAATCCTGCGCTCGTCGCGCTGGGCGTGGTCCTTTCGCTCCTGGCGTTTGGCGTCGTCACGCTCGGCTCGCTGCTGCTCACCTTCCTCACCCCGGCCGTCGTGCTTGCCTTCGATCGAGGCGGAATGCCGGCCGGCCTGCGCCTGCCGGCCGTGCTGCGCCAGGCGCGCGCATCGCTCACCAACACCCTCGTCGCGGGCCTTATGCTGATCGCCGCCGGCCTCATCGCGCAGCTGGGGCTCGCGGTGTGCATCGTCGGGGTAGTGTTCACTTTCGCCTATTCGCTTGCGATGCAGGCCTGGATCGTGCGCAGCTACGAGCTCGGCTCTACATAAAAGGAGAGAGGAAGAGGGATGTCGGACTTGCCGCCGCCGCCACCGACGCCGGAACAACCAAGTGGACAGGGCGGGGCGGGCGAGCCCGCGCCACCGCCACCGCCACCGCCACCGCCACCAGCACCGCCACCCCCCGCAGGAGGCGGCTACGGCGCGCCACCACCACCGCCTCCACCGCCGGGCGGCCAGGGCGGGTACGTCCCGCCGGCGCCCCAGGGCTACATCGCACCAGGGGCCGGCTACGCGGCGCAGCGGACGGACGGACTGGCCATCGCGTCGCTCGTCATCGGCATCGTCTCGATCGTCTGCTCGTTCGTCTGCCTGGGCGTGATCCTCGGCCCGACCGCGGCGATCATGGGCTTCATCTCTCGCCAGCGGATCGCCACGAGCGGCGGGGCGCTGGGAGGCGGCGCGCTGGCCACCATCGGGCTGATCCTGGGCATCATCGGATTCCTGGCCAGCGTCGGCGCCTTCTTCACGATCGTCGTCACCGGGATCCTGAGCAACTCGACGGCGTAACCTTCGACCCGCCCGCGCCGTTGTTAGAATCCCGGTGCTCATGTTCCGGGCCAGGCCGAAACGGGCCAGGCGATCCCGCTACAACGTCTTCTACCGCCTGACCAGGTCGGTCCCCGCGGCGATCATCGTCGTCCTGCTCGTGGGGATCGTGCTGGCGGCGACGCTCACCTACAAGCGCCTGGACGACTTCATGTCGGCGGCCACCGGCCACCACATCGACCCCATTGGCGAGGTCGTCCAGGTCGTCGAGCCCCAGCCCGGGACGATCGCCTACAAGCTCAAGCACGGGCAGCGGGTCAACGTCCTGCTGCTGGGTATGGGCGGCTACGAGAACGACGCGCCCTACCTGACCGACTCGATCATGGCGGTGAGCATCGACCCCGTGACCAACCGCGTGATGATGCTTTCGATTCCCCGCGACCTCGTCGTCCACATGAACCTGCAGCAGAACCCGGGCAGCATCTGGACGAACAAGATCAACGCCGCGTACGAGGTGCCTTACACCAGCATCATCTGCTGCGTCGCCAAGCAGTACTCCGGTCCATTGGGTGGGGGCAAGGCAGCCGAGCACGAGGTGGGGAAGGTGACCGGCCTCACGTTCGACCGTTTCATCGCCATCGATTTCAAGGCGTTTCGGGACATGGTCAACGCGCTGGGTGGCGTCGACGTCTGCCTGACCTCGAACCTGGACGACTACTCCTACCCGGACTACTACAACGGCTACAAGCCGCTCCACTTCAAGGCCGGCTGCCAGCACCTCAACGGCGAGCAGGCGCTGGAGATCGCGCGCTCGCGGCACGCGATCCAGCCGCAGCAAGCGTCGGACTTCGGCCGGGCCAAGCGCCAGCAGGACATCATGCAGGCCATGAAGAAGAAGGTGACCACGGTCAACGGGTTTGCCAAGGCGCCGCAGCTTCTGAGCGCGCTGCAGAAGAACATCCACACCGACATGAGCTTCTCCGACATGAAGGCGATCTACGACTGGGGCAAGAACCTGCCGGACAGCTCGATCATCCGGATCGCGCTGACGGCGCCGTCGGGGTCGGCACCCGGCAACTTGCTGGACGGCGGCAACTGCGGGATGGGCAACGCCTCGCAGCTGTGCGCGGACGACCCGACCTTCGCCATGATCCGCCGGTACGTCGCCAACGTGTTCATCGACCCGCAGACGTTGGGCGAGAAGGCGCCCGTCCAGTTCGCCAACGGGTCCAGCAGCTTCACCGGCCTCGAGTCACGCGTCACCACGATGCTCGACCCCACCGGCCTGCAGCTCAACGACCCCGTGGCCCACCGGCCTTCGTCGAAGACTGTGATCCTCGACTACTCGGGCGGCAAGTTCCCGAACACCACGAAGTGGCTCCAGAGATTCTTCGGCGCCACCGTGGTCGCGGCGACGCCGAGCAGCCCGGTTCCCGCGCGCGGCCAGCAGACCTACGGCCTGGTCGTGGTGCTGGGGCACGACTTCGCCCTACGCTGGTTGGGCGAATAACGAAAACCGCAACCTGCTAGAGCGGTTCCGAGCCGGCGACGTGCGCGCGCTGGCCCGCGCGATCAGCCTGGTCGAGCGTCGCGACCCCTCGATCCGCGACCTGGAGGAAGCCCTCCGGCCAGGTGCGAGGACTCCTGGCCTTGCCGGTTTCACGGGCGCCCCGGGCACGGGCAAGTCGACGCTGGTCGACGGGGTCGTCTCCCTGCTTCGCAAGCAGGACTCGTCGGTGGCGGTGCTGGCCACCGACCCCAACTCGCCGTTCACCGGCGGCGCCATCCTCGGCGACCGGATCCGCATGCAGCGCCACGCCCTGGACCCCGAGGTTTTCATCCGCAGCATGGGCGCGCGGGGCCACCTCGGAGGGCTGTCCCTGGCCGCGCGCGAGGCGATCCGGCTGCTCGGCGCCTTCGGCTTCGACGAGGTGCTGCTGGAGACGGTGGGCGTCGGGCAGTCGGAGCTGGAGGTCGCCGCCGTGGCGGACACGACCGTGGTCGTGCTCACCCCGAACCTGGGCGACAGCGTGCAGATGATCAAGGCCGGCATCCTCGAGATCGCCGACATCTTCGTCGTCAACAAGGCGGACATCGACGGCCACCTGCGCGTGATGACCGAGCTGCGGGCGATGCTGAGCCTGGCACCGAAGGCGGCGTGGAAGCCGCCCATCCTGGCCACGGTCGCCAGCCGCCAGGAGGGAATCCGGGAGCTCTGGGACGCGGTGCTCGCCCATCGCGGCCACCTCGCGACGAGCGGCAAGGCCGAGGAGCTTGCCCAGCGGAGGCTTCGGGATGAGACCGCCGAGGTGGCCGGCGAGCTGGCCCGGGAGCGAGCGCGGCGCGCGCTGGAGGAAGATCCCAGGCTGGCCGAGCGTTTGCTGAACGATGGGACGCCTTACCGAACGGCGGAGGAGATCCTTGACCGAAAGCGATAATCGAGTCCGGTGAAAGTAAGAGTTCGAGACGCAAGAGAGGCGTGGCAGGAGGAGTTCGACAAGAGCTCGGTCCGCGACGACGGCATCGAGACCTCGACCATCTCCGGGATCCCGCTCCAGCCGCTCTACACGTCGGAGGACCGGCCGCGTCGAGACGAGGAGCTCCCGGGCCAGTTCCCATACACGCGCGGCATCCACTCCACCGGGTACCGGGGCCGGTTGTGGACGATGCGTCAGTTCTCGGGCTTCGCGACCGCCGAAGAGACCAACAAGCGCTACAAGTACCTGCTGGCCAACGGTCAGATGGGACTGTCCGTCGCGTTCGACATGCCGACGCTCATGGGCCAGGACTCGGACGCCCCGACGAGCCGCGGCGAGGTGGGCCACTGCGGAGTGGCGATCGACTCGCTCGCCGACATGGAGACGCTGTTCGAGGGAATCCCGCTAGGCGAGATCACGACGTCGATGACCATCAACTCCCCGGCCGCGATCCTGCTCTGCATGTACATCGCGGTCGCCGAAAAGCAGGGCGTCCCGGCGTCGCAGCTCGGCGGCACTCTGCAGAACGACATCCTCAAGGAGTTCATCGCCCAGAAGGAGTTCATCTTTCCGCCGGCGCCGTCGATGCGGCTCGTCGTCGACTCGATCGAGTACTGCGCGAAAGAGGTGCCGAAGTGGAACACGATCTCCATCTCCGGCTACCACATCCGCGAGGCCGGCTCGACCGCCGCCCAGGAGCTCGCCTTCACGCTGGCCGACGGCATGGCTTACGTCGACGCGTGCCTGGAACGGGGCATGCACATCGACGACTTCGCGTCACGCCTGTCGTTCTTCTTCGACGCCCACATCGATTTTTTCGAGGAGATCGCCAAGTTCCGCGCCGCGCGCCGCATATGGGCGCGCTGGATGCGAGAGCGCTACGGCGCCCAGCAGGAGCGTTCGTGGAAGCTGCGCTTCCACACGCAGACCGCGGGTGTCTCGCTCACCGCGCAGCAGCCTGAGCTGAATATCGCGCGCACGGCGATCGAAGCGCTGGCCGCGGTCCTCGGCGGCACCCAGTCTCTGCACACGAACGCCATGGACGAGGTGCTGGCGCTGCCGACGGACAGGGCCGCGCGCATCGCCCTGCGCACGCAGCAGCTGCTCGCCTACGAGACGGGCGCCGCCAACACCATCGACCCGCTGGGCGGCAGCTACTTCATCGAGGCGCTGACGGACGAGATGGAGCGCCAGGCCGAGGCTTACTTCAAGCGCATCGAAGAGATCGGCGGCGTGATCCCGGCGATCGAGGACGGCTTCTTCCAGAGGGAGATCGCCGACGCGGCATTTCGCTACCAGAAAGAGCTCGAGCAGAAGCGGCGAATAGTGGTCGGCGTCAACGAGTTCACGGTCGACGAGGAAGAGCCGATCGACATCCTTCGCATCGACCCGCGCCTGGAGGCCGAGCAGACCGAGCGGGTGCGCACCGTGCGGAGCAAGCGCGACCAGGCGAGATGCACGAACGCGCTCAACATGCTGCGCAAGGCGGCCGCGGGCAACGACAACCTGATGCCCTACATCCTCGACGCGGTGCGCGCCTACGCCACCGAAGGCGAGATCATGCACTCGATGATCGAGGTCTTCGGCACCTACACCGAAACGGCCGTCGTATAGAGATGCCGACCGCCACCAAGCCCGTCCGCATCGTCGTCGCCAAGGTCGGTCTCGACGGCCACGACCGCGGCGTCAAGGTGGTGGCCCGGGCGCTTCGCGACGCCGGCTACGAGGTGATCTACACCGGCCTGCGCCAGACGCCCCAGATGGTGGTCGACGCGGCGCTGCAGGAAGACGCGCAGGTCATCGGGCTGTCGATCCACTCCGGCGCCCACATGACGCTGTTCCCCGCCGTCGTCGACGAGCTCAAGCGCCGCAAGGCGACCGACATCGTCGTCTTCGGCGGCGGCATCATCCCCGACGACGACATCACGGCGCTGAAAAAGCACGGGGTGGAGGAGATCTTCACGCCCGGGACGCCGCTCCAGGAGATCGTCGAGTGGCTGCGAAAACGCTTCCCGGAGTCGCCTCAGAAGCCTTAACATCCGCGCGACACTGCAATGTCGAGCGAGCCGCCCGGCCAGATCCCGCCTCCACCACCCCCACCGAGCGGCCTGCCGCCGGGTGGCGCCCCACCACCACCACCACCGCCGCCGCCGCCCGGCGGCATGCAGCCGCAGCCCTATCAGCCGCAGCCACCGGGATACCAGCAGCCTTACGTGCTTCCCGAGGCGCAGGGCGCGACGCCGGCGATGGTGCTCGGGATCGTCTCGGTGTGTCTCATGCCGGTCGGGTGCTGCTGCTGGTTCCTCGAGCTCCTGGCCGTCCCGCTCGGGGTTGTCGCCATCGTCATGGGGGTCAACGCGCGGAACCGGGTCAACGCGAGCCAGGGCACGCTTGGAGGTGGGGGCAAGGCTACCGCGGCCATCGTCACCGGGGGCATCGCCGCCGTGCTCGGCATCATCATCCTGGTCCTGGGGCTGATCTTCACAGGCCTCAGCGCCTCCGGCGTCCTCCAGAACCTGATCGCGACTCCCAGCCCGAGCCTGTAGCCTCCGTCGGCCGGCAGCTGCTTAGTGGCGGAGCACCACCGTGCCGGCGATCTTGTCCATCCACCCCTGCTTGCGAGAGTCGAATGCAACCCAGATCACGCCGATGAAGCAGACAAGGAACGAGATCAGCAGGCCCAGCCAGCGGAGCGCGGCCTTGCCGAAACCGATTGGCTGGCCCGTGTTGGCGTCGACCACGCGCATGCCGAAGATGCGCTGGCCGAGGGTTGCGCCCATGACCGTCCACAGACCCGCGAAGTAGGCGAAGCTGGCGAGCAGGTTGACCCCCTGGGCGCCCGGGTAGTTTCCACTCTGCATGGCGTTCGGGTCGGAGATGTTGACCCCGAAAACGGTGTAGACGACGGCGCTGACGATGCCCAGGATGATGCCGTCGATTATGTAGGCGACGACGCGGATCCAGAACCCGCCGTAGTTCGCCTGCGGGGCGAAGCCCGGCGCCGGGGGCATGGCGGGTGGCGGGTACTGCTCCATCTGTCCGGCGTATCATAGGCGGGCCTCTCAATCGGAGGCGTTGCCATGCAGCTCAAAGCATCCCCCCGCCAGCCCCTCGGCAAGCGCTCGCGCCGCCTGTTGCGCGAGGGCAAGCTGCCCGCCATCGTCTACGGCCACGACACCAAAGCGACGCCGATCACGCTCGACCGGCTCGAGTTCCAGAAGGTCTTCGTCAAGTCCGGCCGCACCCACCTGGTCGACCTCGTGCTGGACGGGGAGCGGACCGAGAAGGTCCTGGTCCGCGAGATCCAGACCCACCCCCGCCGGCTCGGCCCCATCCACGTGGACTTCTACCAGGTCAACCTCCAGGAGAAGATCGAGGTCGAGGTTCCGATCCACCTGACCGGTGAGTCGGCGCCCGTCAAGCGCGGCGACGCCGACATCCTGCAGCCGCTGCACGCGATCCGCGTCGAGTGCCTGCCCTCTGACATCCCGGGGTCGTTCGAGGTCGACATCACGTCGCTCGAGGAGATCGAGGCCGAGCTGCGTGTGGCGGACCTGACGGTGCCCAAGGCGGTGACGCTGCTCGTCGATGCGGACGAGCTGGTGGTCAAGATCGTGCACAAGCGCGAGCTGAAGGTCGAAGAGGAGATCCCTGCTGCCGAGGCCGCGGTGCCGGCCGAGGGCGAGGCCGCCGCCGAGGGCGAGGCTCCAGCCGAAGAGGAAGCAGCCGAGACCCAGGAATGAGGCTGGCCTCCATCGGAGGCTGGCACGTTCCCGACTTGATCTACTACCCGGCAGTCGTCGTCCTCGTCCTGGTCGGGGCATATCTCGCTGCGCGCCTGATCTCCCGGTTCGTCGGCGAGAAGGTCCGCCAGCAGCACATGCGCAACGACATGGTCGTCATGACCAGGCGCGTGGTCATGGCCCTGGTCCTCGTCCTGGGGGTGTTCCTCGCCCTCGGCTGGGCCGCTCAGAACGCCAATGTCACGCTGTTCGGCCTTCTCCTTGCCTCGGTGGTGGCCGCGCTGGGCGTGCAGCAGCTGCTCCAGGACTACGTGTCCGGCTACTACGTCCTGCTCGAGCGCCACATCCGGGTCGGCGATCGCATCACATTCGACGAATACTCCGGCACGGTGAGCGAGGTCCGCATGCGTGTGACGCTGATCACGAGCGACGAGGGCGACCTGATCGTCGTCCCGAACGCCGAGCTCTTCACCAAGCCCGTGATCGTGCACGGTCGGACGCCTACGCCAGAGCCCCCAGCGTGATCCGGCACATCGCCTCCAGCTCCTGACCTCCGAGGTTCGTCTCCTCGGCGAGCAGCTCCCGGATCATTCGCGACGCGGAACCTGCATGGACGTCCGAGGCGACCTGGCTCGCGAGCGACCGCAGGTGAAACGTGTGGTCCGGCTTGGCGCCGTCGTCGTCGAGGTCGTGCACCTTGACCTCGTCGAGCTGCACGTGCTCCGCCCAGCGCTTGACCTCGGCCGCGCCCGTCTCCGCGGCGTCTGAGAGGTGGAGGCAGTTCAACCCTCCGAAGATCCCGTAGCGCTCGCGCAGCGACCCCGGCCGCGCTTTGCCGATCTGCGTCTCGCCGAGGTCGTAGCGCATCAGGCCGAGCGCGTGCTCCGATGCGGTGATTCGACCGACCACCACCGGAAGCGCCGTCATGAAGTCGACCAGCCACGGAAAGAAAGGCCGGCCTTGCAGGAAGTCGTAGTGGCTTTCGATCAGCGCCGCCGGCGGCTGGAACCACTCGAGCGATTCGATGTTCCAGTCGCGCTCCGACGACAGCCAGCCCCAGATCCCGGCACGCGCGCGCAGGCGGTAGGCGGAGTCGGGCTTGAAGATCAGCAGCGCGTCAGGCAAGGGCGTCGGCATCCGCGATAGTCCGGACCATCCCCGCTTTTCGCTGACCAAGAGTGGCGTCAGTCCGGACTATCGCCTAAGTACCCTCACTCGCCTATTTTCCCGGGTGGCGGTCTCGAGGGTTGGGGGTGTACACCTTGCGGCGCTTCAGCTTCTCCGGCATGTGGACCTGGTCCGCCACCCCACCCTCGTAGTCGTGCGCGTACCTGTAGTCGCGCCCGTATCCCATGGACTTCATCAGGCCGGTGGGCGCGTTGCGAAGGTGCATCGGCACCGGCTCGTTGCCCGTCTCCTGGATGAGCTCGCGCGCGGCGCCATAGGACGTCAGCGCGGAGTTGGACTTGGGCGCCAGGGCGAGGTACAGAGCGGCCTCCGTCAGCGGCAGCACCGCCTCCGGCATGCCGACGAAGTGCGCGGCCTGCTGGGCCGCGACGGCGACCGCAAGCGCCTGCGGGTCGGCCAGACCGACGTCCTCGGCGGCGAGGATCACCAGGCGGCGGGCGACGAACATCACGTCCTCGCCCGCCTCGAGCATGCGGGCCATCCAGTAGACGGCGGCGTCGGGGTCGCTGCCGCGAACGCTCTTGATGAGCGCAGACACGATGTCGTAGTGCTGGTCGCCGGCCCGGTCGTAGAGCAGGTGGCGTTCCTGCAGCGCGTGCTCCACCTGCTCGAGCTCGATCACGCCATCGCCGGCGAGCGCCTTCGCCGCCTCGAGCCCGTTCAGGGCGACGCGTGCGTCGCCGCGGGCGACCTCGAGCAGCGCGTCCATCGCGTCCGCCTTGATCTCCACGTTCAGCTGCTGCCGGCCTCGCTCGACGACCTGCTGGAGCTCGTCGCGGCTGAGCTGCTCGAGGCGAAAGACGCGGCTGCGAGACAGCAATGGCGAGATGACCTCGAAGGACGGGTTCTCGGTGGTGGCGCCGATCATGGTCACGGTGCCCTCCTCGACGTGCGGCAGGATCGCGTCCTGCTGCGCCTTGTTGAAGCGGTGGATCTCGTCGATGAACAGGACGGTCGTGATGCCGGCGCGACGGTGGACCTTGGCTTCGGCGACGACCTTGCGCAGGTCGGCGACGCCCGCGGTGACCGCGGACATCGCGACCATGCGGGCGTTGGTTTCGGTGGCGAGCAGCCCGGCGAGCGTGGTCTTGCCGCTTCCCGGCGGGCCCCACAGGATGATGCTGGGCAGGTTGCCGCTCTGCGTGAGCCTGCGCAGCACCTCGACGACCTGGCGCTGGCCGACCATGTGGTCGAAGGTTTTCGGCCGCATCCGCGTTGCGAGAGGCGCCTGCGGCTCGGCACCTTCGGGCAGCGGAAAAAGCTCGCCTTGATCGGGCATAGGTTGATTCTCGCCCAGCTAGACTGTGCGCCCATGACGACCTGCTGGTACTGCAGCTCTGAGGTGCCCGAAACCTCGCAATACTGCCCGAGCTGCGGCCACAGCCAGCTCGATCGCACCTCCAGCCCCCTGTATGGGGTCGTCGACCCGGTAACCGGGATCTGGAACTCCAAGTTCGTCAACGCGCTCATCGGCCAGGAGGCCAACCGGGCCGTCCGCTACCACCGTCCGCTGTCGGTCCTGGTCATCGAGCTCGATCACGCGGAGCACATCCACAAGGAGTTGGAGCAGATACAGGTCGAGGGGCTGCTGCGCGACATGGCCGAGCGCCTCGGCCAGGCCATCCGCGACACCGACACGGTCAGCTTCCTGGACGTCGACGGGCCGCCGCACTTCGCGATCGTCCTGCCGGAAACAGACGAGCAGGGTGCCGCCCTGGCCGCGGACAAGATCCGCCGCTCGATCGCCACCCACGACTTCGGGTCGAGTGGGGCCTGGAAGCGCATCACGGTCAGCTGCGGCGCGGCGACCATCGACGCCAACTACCGGCCGGCGGACGAGGCGGGCTTGATGAACCGGCGCGAGTACACCGGCAACCTTCTCCGCGAGGCCTTCCAGGCCCTCGACTCCGGCCGGTCGGCCGGGACCAACCGGACCACGGTCGGCGCCTACCGGCGCTAGCCTGAACACGCCCTGAACCGGTTCTACCTGATCCGGCACGCGGAGGTCGAGAACCCGCAGCGCGTCCTTTACGGCCATCTCTCCGGCTTCCAGCTGAGCGTCCTGGGGCGCAGGCAGGCGGCCGCGATCGGCGAGAAGCTCGAGACCGCGGAGGTGAGGCGGATCGTCTCCAGCCCACTCGATCGCGCCCGGGAGACGGCCGAGCTCATCGCCGGGCGGTTGACGCCGGCCCCCATCCTGGAGACCGACTACGACCTCCGCGAAGCCGAGTTTTCGCGCTACCTGCAGGGTGTGCCTTACTGGCAGATCCCCGTCCGGCGCCCTCTCTGGTTCGTCCACAAGGCAAAGCGGGGCTTGCTGCCCGGCGATGAGCCCATCGAGATGATGGGCGGGCGCGTCCTGCGCATCGTGCGCCGCCTCGCCCGCCTGCACCCGGGCGAAACGATGGCGCTGGTCAGCCATGCCGACCCTCTGAACGCGGCCTGGATCCTCCTCGACGGCCGGCCGCAGAACGAGCGCGAGATGCATCGCAAGCAGCTCCAGAAAGCGGGCATGCTCCAGCTCGACATGGACGGCGAAACGCCGAAGGCGTGGGAGTACATCCCGGCTCCGGAGGTCAACCGGCAGGCTCCGGCGGCCGCATAGGGTGCGTCGCTTCCCGAGGGGATTTCTCTGGGGAACCTCGAGCGCGGCGCACCAGGTCGAGGGCGACAACCGCAACTGCGACTGGTGGGAGTGGGAACAGCAGCCCCGGCGGATCGCCAACGGCGACAGCTCGGCGATCGCGTGCGATCACTACCGGCGATACCGCGAGGACATCGCGCTGCTGCGCGAGCTGAATCAGAACGCACACCGGCTTTCCATCGAGTGGTCGCGGATCGAACCCTCGGAGGGCGTCTTCGATGCCCGCCAGATCCGCCACTACCGCGACGTGCTGGGCGAGCTCCGCGAGCAGTCGATCCTGCCGATGGTCACCCTGCATCACTTCACAAGCCCGCTCTGGTTCGTCCGCAAGGGCGGCTGGGCGTCGCGCGACGCGGCGCGCGGCTTCCTGCCGTTCGTGCATCGCCTGGTCGATGAGCTGGGTGACCTGGTCGGCCTGTGGTGCACGATCAACGAACCGAGCATCTACGCCGCGAACGGTTGGATCACGGGAGAGTTTCCGCCTGGTCATCACGGTGACCTGGCCGCCCAGTACCGGGTCACGCGCAACCTGTACCGCGCGCACGAGCTCGCCTACGCGGCGATCAAGCGTCGCCGGCCCGACACGCCGGTCGGGCTCTCCCATCACAAGTTCCTTTTTCTGCCTGCGTCCGGCGCGCGGCGCGATCGGGTGGCGGCGCGGGCGGCGCAAACCGTCGTCGATCGCTGGCCCGTCGCGCCGGGACGGCTGCAGAGGATCGTCGAGGCGTCGAGTGACTACATCGGCATCGCCCACTACTGGGCCCAGCTGGCCGCGTTCGATCCGCGGCGGCCGCGAGACCAGTTCGTCAGGCGGTTCAACCCGCCAGGCCGGGTGACGGAGATGGGCTTCGTCTCCGATCCGTCGTGGATGCGGGGCGTCCTCAGCGAGCTGCGCCGCTACCGAAAGCCGGTCTACATCACCGAGAACGGGCTCGCCACCGAAGACGACTCCTGGCGCGAGCTTTACCTGGCCAAGGTGCTGGGGGAGGTGCACCAGGCCATCGACGACAGCGTCGACGTGCGCGGCTACTTCCACTGGACGAACATGGACAACTTCGAGTGGGCGCGAGGCTACACGTGCCACTTCGGCCTGATCTCCGTCGATCGCAACACGCAGGAACGCACGATCAAATCGAGCGGCAGGGCGTACGCGCGGATCGCCACCGCGAACGCCCTGTCCGCCTAGAGCGGCACTGACTACACTCAGGCCGAATGTCACGCCGCTCCATCGCGATCGGGGCCGTCGCGATCGTCACCGGCTCGATCCTGATGCTGTCCCTCGCCTGGGGGCTGCAGCATGCCGCGCTGTCGAATCCTCCCGTCCTGGGCCGCCCCGCGCCTCAGCTTGGAATCAAGCCCGTCGCCGGCCAGGTCCTGCGGATCCGGGAGCTGCAGGGGAGCCCGGTCGTCCTGAACTTCTGGGCCTCCTGGTGCGGAGCGTGCGTCGAGGAGGGCGGCGTCCTGGGCAAGGCGTTCAGCGAGAACTACGGCAGGATCAGGTTCGTCGGCGCCGACAACCGCGACACGCCGGACGCCTTCCAATCGTATGAGAGCCGCCACCCCCATCCGTATCCGGCGGGGCCGATCGTGCTGGGCACGTACCAGTCGTACGGCGTCGCCGGGCTTCCGGCGACGTTCTTCATCAACTCGCAAGGCGTCGTGGTTGCATCCTTCGCCGGCCCGCTCGACGAGACGACGCTCCACCACTACCTCGGCATGCTCTCGTGATCGGGGCCCTGAAGTGGGGGGCGCCTGCCGCGGTCGTGGCCGCGTGCGTCGGCTACCTCATCTACGCCGCCTCGGGTGGGACGAGCGAGTACTACGTGACAGTGTCCGAGCTTCGCGCGCACGCCCCGGCGGGTGACGTTCGCGTCGCCGGCGTGGTCCAGGACGACGTGCAGAAGAGCCAGGGCGGGCTGCGGGTGACCTTCACCGAGAGGGACGGCACCGCGTCGATGCCGGTCGAGTACTCGGGCACGCTGCCCGACATCTTCAAACCCGGCATCACCGTGGTCGCCGAGGGCAGGTTGGGCGGCGACGGCGTCTTCCACGCGCGGACCCTGCTGGCCAAGTGCCCCTCGCGCTTCTCGACCCAGCCCTACACCCAGTGATCCTCGGCTACCTGGGCTCAGGCGCCCTTCTCGCCGGGCTTGTGCTCGCCGCGTTCTCGACCTTGCTCTCCTTCTGGGCCGGCGCGCGCCAGAGCCCGGTCTTCGTCCAGGTCGCCCGCCGCGCCTTCTACGCGGCGGCCGCCATGGTCGTGCTCGCCTCTGCCCTGCTCGAGACGGCCCTGCTGACCCACGACTTCTCTCTCGCCTACGTCGCCGAGCACACCGATCTCTCGACGCCGGTCGCCCTTGTCGCCGCCGGCTTCTACGGCGGGCAGGAAGGCTCGCTGCTGTACTGGACCCTGGTCCTCGGGCTCCTTGGCGCCGCCTCGCTGCTGGCGAGCGCCGCCCTCGGCGAGCGACTCGCGGCGTACGCGGCCGGCATCCTCGCCGCCATCCTCACCTTCTTTCTCTTCGTGCTCGCCGTCGTCGCGAGCCCGTTCGAGCTGCTTTCGGTGACGCCCCCGGACGGGTTGGGCCTGAACCCGGTGCTGCGCGACGGCGGGATGCTCATCCACCCGCCGGTCGTCCTGGCGGGATTCGCCTCGTTCGCGATCCCGTTCAGCTTCGCGTGCGCGGCGCTGCTGGCCGGCCGAGCAGACGCCGGGTGGATCCGGCACACGAGGCGCTTCGCGCTGCTCGCGTGGAGCCTGCAGACGGCGGGCCTCCTGCTCGGGATGTGGTGGGCGTACCACGTCCTGGGCTGGGGCGGGTACTGGGGATGGGACCCGGTCGAGAACGTCGCCTTGATGCCGTGGCTGGCGACGACGGCGTACCTGCACTCATCCCAGGTCCAGGAGAAGCGTGGGCGCATGCGGGCCTGGAACTTCGGCCTGGTCATCCTCGCCTTCCTGCTGGTGGTGTTCGGCACGTTCATCGTCCGCAGCGGGGTAGTGCCTTCGGTGCACACGTTTGCGATCAGCGCCATCGGTCCCTGGTTCTTTGCGTTCCTCGGCCTGTGCCTGTTGTTCTCGGTGGCGCTGCTGGCGTTCCGCTCCGAGCGTCTGGGCGCGTCGGCGCCGCACAATCCGACGCCGCCAGTCTCCCGCGAGGGAGCTTTCGTCCTCCAGAACCTGCTCCTGCTCGGTGTCGTGGCGGTCGTCCTGTGGGGCACGGTGCTGCCTCTGGTGTCAGGCATGTTCGGCGGCCAGCGCGTTGTCGGCGCTCCTTACTACGAGCGCGCCGCGGGGCCCCTGCTGGCCGCGATCCTCGCCCTGCTGGCGGTGGGGCCGCTGCTGCCCTGGCGCCGCGCGGGACGGCCGGCGCTGCGCGCCCTGCGCTGGCCGCTCGGGGCGGCGGCGATCAGCCTGATCGCCCTCGTCGCGGCCGGCGTTTCGTCGGTGCCGGCGCTGGTCGCCTTCCCGCTGGCGGCGGCCGCGGCGGCGACGGCGCTCACCGAGTACGGGCGTGCGCTGCGCAAGAACCCACGACTGCTCGTGCGCAAGCGCCGCCGGTACGGCGCCTACCTTGCACACTTCGGGATGGTGGTCGCCGTGGTGGGCATCGCGGCCTCACAGCTCGGCCAGCAGCACAGGGACGTGACCTTGCGGCCCGGCCAGGAGGCGACCGTGGCCGGATACACGCTGACGTACACAGGACTCAGCTCGCGCGAGCTTGCGGATCACACCGAGCTCGTCGCCGGCATCCGCTTCGGTGACAGGGTGCTCGAGCCCGCGCGCGCGACCTACGCGGGCCTGGGTGGGCAGGCTCTGACCCACGTCGCCATCAGCACCACACCGGTCGCCGACGTGTACGTCGCGCTGGTGGCGGCGAACGACGACGGCTCGGCCTCGTTCCGCATCTTCGTCAACCCGCTGGTCACCTGGATCTGGGCCGGCGGGGCGGTTCTCATCCTCGGTGTCGTGCTCGGCAACGCCGGCGAGGTGGCGCTCGCCGCGCAGTTGGCAAGGCGCCGCATTCCCGCTACCCTCCCCGCCTAGACAGAATGGCGATCATCGTCGCGACGCTGCTCCTGTTCCTGGCCGGGCCTTTCGTGCTCTGGCCGCTCCTCAAGACCCCGCCCGACCAGCAGTGAGCGTCATCGTCGGCAACAGCCTCACGCACTGGTTCGGCCACGAGCTCGCGCTCGACCACGTCGACCTGGTCATCGACGCCGGTGAGCACATGGCCGTGCTCGGCGACAACGGCGCCGGCAAGACGACCCTGCTCCGCATCCTCGCCACCGCGCTCCGGCCCACGTCCGGGACCCTCGAGATCGCAGGACTGAACGCGCAGGGGGAACGCCGGCGACTGCGCCACTACCTCGGCTACGTCGGCCACGCCCTCGGCCTGTACCCGGCGCTCTCCGCAACCGAGAACCTCGAGTTCTTCTGCGAGCTCCAGGGCGCGGCCCGCATGCGCGTCCGCGAGGTCCTGGAGACCGTCGGTCTCTCGACGGTCGCCGGCCGGCGGGCCGACCAGCTGTCGAGGGGCATGCAGCAGCGACTTGCGATCGCGCGCGCCATTCTCCACGAGCCCCGCCTCCTGATCCTGGACGAGCCCGACGCCAGCCTCGGCGCCGACGCCGCCGACATGCTGAGCTCTGTGATGCGCGGCAAGACGGTCGTCCTCGCCACCCACGACCATTCGCTCGCCAACCGCCTTTGCCCGCGGTCACTGGTCCTCCGCCACGGCCGTTCGGTGGGCACGGCGACGCGGCTGCACGTCGTCCGGTGAATCCGCTTCGCGTCGCGATCGCGGTCGCGCGCAAGGACCTCCGGTCCGAGTGGCGCACGCGCGAGCTTGTGCCCGCGCTGGCGCAGTTCATCATCCTCGCGCTGCTGATCGCCAACTTCGCCTTCCAGGTCGACTCGCGCAACGCGAACACGATCGTGCCGGGCGTGTTGTGGCTCGCTCTCGTCTTTGCCGGGCTCGTCGCCTTCGGGCGCACCTTCGCCGCGGAGCGCGAGCAGGCCTCGCTCGAGGCGATGCTCCTGACGCCCGCACCGCCGGTGGCCATCTTCGCCGGCAAGGCGATCGCCGCTTCAGTGCTGCTCATCGCCTGCGAGGCGGTCATGCTCCCGGCGCTCTCTCTGTTCTTCGGCACGCCGCTTGGCGCCGACACGGTGGTCGCCGTCCTGCTGGCCACGATCGGGATGGCGGCGCTGGGCTGCGTCTTCGCCGCGCTCGTTGCCCGGATTCGCGCGCGCGAGCTGCTCCTCCCGCTGCTGACGCTGCCGCTGTGGATCCCGTTCATCGTCGCCGGCGGACAGGCGGTCCAGTCCGCCATGGGCCTGCCAGGCAGCTACGCCGAGGCGATCGGGCTCCTGGTCGACTTCGACATACTCTTCGTCGTGCTCGCCTCGCTGGCCGCTCGCTTCGTGCTCGATGAATAGGTACGAACGCGCGGCCGCCGGCGCGGTCGCCTTGATGCTCGTCGCCGGCGTGGCGATCTTCGGCTACGCGCCGACCGACTACCTGCAGGGCGCCGTCCAGCGCATCTTCTACCTGCACGTCAGCTCGGCGATCACCGCCTACGGGTGCTTTGCCGTCGTGCTCGTCGGCGGGATCGTGTACCTCCGCAACGAGAGCCCCGCCGCCGACCGCTTCGCCCGCGCAGGGGCCCTGACCGGGGTCGTCTTCACGACGGTGACGCTGGTGATGGGGATGCTGTGGGCGAAGCCGATCTGGGGCACCTTCTGGACGTGGGACGCGCGCCTCACCTCGACGCTGGTGCTCTGGATGATCTACGCGGGTTACCTGCTCGTGCGCAGGTTTGCCGACCCGGGCCGCAGCGCCGCGCGGCTGGCGGCGGTGGTCGGCATCTTCGGGTTCATCGACGTCCCGGTCGTGCACTTCAGCGTGACCTGGTGGCGGACGCAGCATCCCGGCCCGGTCGTCGTCAACGACGCCCTGCCGCCGGAGATGCTCGCCACGTTCCTTTTCACCCTGGCGTGCACGCTCGTCCTGGCCGCGGTGATGATCGCGATCCGCTACCGCATCGAAGGGCTGCTCGACGCGCGGCAGAACGCCTTCGAGCCGGCGCCGATTGTCGCCGCCGGGCGCGAGCCGGCGCCGTGACCTACCTCGTCATCGCGTACGCGTTTGCGATCGTGGTCCTGGGCGGCTTTCTGGTGTGGTCACTGCGCACCCTCCGCAGCCTGGAGCGCAAGCCTTAGCCGCGGCGCGAGCCCGTAGACGATGCGCTCGGTCAGGCCCCACACCACGCTCTCGTCGTGCTCGAGGTACCTGAATCGCCACGGCTCGTCCGATACGAGCCACTGGCTGTCGTCGAGCAGGCGCTCCAGCGAGATGGCGAGCACCCCTTCGAGCTCGCCAGCGTCGTGGACGAAAGGCTCGACCGGGTCGGGCAGGTGGGCGAGGAACGGCACGACCGAGAAGTTGGTGACCGCCGCGTAGATCATGTCTCCGGCGCCGAGAGGCACCAGCCGGCCGACCGGGACGCCGATCTCCTCCGCCACCTCCCGCTGGGCCGCCTGCCAGGCCGACTCCCCAGGCTGGACGCCGCCGCCGGGCAGGGCGACCTGCCCAGGGTGATCCCTCAGGTCGGCTCTCCGGCGCACGAACGGCACCGTCCAGCGGCCGTCATGGCGGTAGAGGACGAACACCACGGCTGCGTGCCGGGCGCCCTTCCTGAACTCGCCCCAGGCGTCCACCGGCTTGAACAGGGCCTGCAGGCGCTCCAGGAACTCCATCTCAGGCGGCCGGCAGGAGCCGGTAAGCTGGGAAAGGTAGCCGGCCATGATCGACGACACCAGCAGCCGGATCGAGCAGCAGGTCGCCGAGCTTCGGCGCGAGAACCGCCGGCGCTACGCCTTCCAGCGGATGCTGGAGGCGACCGACCGGGTGCTGTCGCGCCTCGAGGAGCTGAACCGGGACGGCGTGACCAGGATCCCGCCCCGGGTTCGGACCGAGGTTCGCGAGCTCGTGCTTGCCATGCCCGACCGGCTGAGCGAGCCGCTGCGGGACACCGGCCAGGTCCAGGACACGCTGGACAGCCTCTTCGAGGTCCAGGAGCGCCTCTTCAGGTGGCGCCATCCGGACTGGCACGACTTCGACCCCGATGAGGCGGACGGATACGACTCCGCCGCGTCCTGAGCAGGCTAGGCCCCCGTCGAGACCAGGAACAGATCGGTGCCGAAAGCCGTCAGGAAGCCGCCCAGCACGCCCCACGCGAACATGGGCGGGGTGCTGATCCGGCGCCCCAGGTTGAACAGCTCGTTGAGGACGTAGATCAGGGCACCCGCCGCCATGGCCAGGAAGGCGACCGAGAAGTAGGTCGATCCGGCGAGGTAGCCGATCCACGTCCCGATGAATGTAGGCCCACCGCCGATCAGGCCGGCGAGCCCGAGGAAACCCCATGACGGTGGCTTGGCCTCGGTGGTCATCGGGGCGGCGATCCCGAAGCCTTCGGTGATGTTGTGGAGCGCAAAGCCGATGGCCAGAACCCCTGTGAACGCGATGGCGCCCAGGTGCGCGGACTGACCGATGGCCAGCCCCTCGGAGAGGTTGTGGAGCCCGAGTCCGGTGGCGATCGCCAGCGAGAGGGAGCGGGCGGTCGGCGCCGCGGTGCCGTGGCGCAGGTGGCTGAAGACCGTGCGGTTGAAGTAGACGAGCCCGAGCAAGCCCAGGGCCAAGCTCGCGGCGAAGATGGCGGCGAGCGCCGGGAAAGACCCCTGGCCGGGCTCCAGGGCGGCCTCGACAGGCTCGCCGGCATGAGTCAGGATGTCCCAGAGCAGGAACACGAGGATGCCGGTCGCGAAGGCGTTGAGAAAGCCCTGGACCGCTCTCGGCAGGCCGTGGATGCGCGCGACCGGGAGGCCGAGGAAGATGGTGCCTCCGGCGATGGCGCCCAGTGCGACAGCAGCGGTCTGGCTCATAGTCTTCTCAGAGGGTTAGTCCACACAAAAGATGCAGTTAGATGAGTCTAACAACCCGAGCCACGAGCCTTCCGAGGTGGTCTCCCGCTACCTCGAGGCGATCTACTACATGTGGTTCGAGAAGGAGCCGCTGCGCAGCGCCCGGCTCGCGGACTGGCTGGGCGTGAGCCGGCCCACGGTGGCCATCGGCCTGCGTCGCATGACCCGAGACGGCCTGGTCCGCATGAACGGGCGTAAGGAGATCGAGCTGACCCCGGTGGGGATGCGCGCCGCGGAGTCGATCGTGCGGCGGCACCGCATCATGGAGCGCTGGCTGACCGACGTCCTCGGCCTCGACTGGGTCACGGCCGACACCGAGGCCGCCCGCCTCGAGCATGCGGTCTCCGACGTCGTCGAACGCCGGCTCTACCAGGTGCTCGGCCGGCCGTCGACCTGTCCGCACGGCAATCCGATCCCCGGGCACTCCGAAGCTCTGGCCGATGAGGTGAGGCTGTCGTCGCTGAAGGGCGGCGAGCAGGCCGTCCTGACGCGAGTCTCAGAGGTCGCCGAGCGGGAGGCGCCGCCGCTCCTCGCCTACCTCCACCAGCGCGACCTCACGCCGGGTCGCGAAATAGTTGTTGCGGAAGTCGATGAGGTGGGAAAGACCGTGCGTGTCAGGGTGGCCCGCAGGGAAGTGACCCTGAGCCACGAGACGGCGTCCAAGATCTGGGTGAAGGCCGCGAGCGCCGGCAGTCGCGGGTAATTCACGCTTCCGATTCCCGCGAGCGCCGGCGGTCGCGGGTTACCGTCCGGCCTGTGGCTTGAATCCCCGCATCGCTCCGTTTCCCCCTACGACACAGACAGCACGACTTTTCCAAATTGCTCGGCAGCGTCGAGTCGCTTCAGCGCGCCTTCTACCTCCGACAACGGATAAACGGTGTCGACTACGGGCTTGAGCCCTTCGTCCATCGCCTCGAGCACCGCCCGAAACTCGTCCGCGTTGCCCATCGTCGAGCCGAGCAGGTCGAGCTGGCCCCAGAAGAGGCGCGGCATCGCGATCTCCGCCTTCGCGCCGGAGGTCGATCCACAGAGGACGACGCGACCGCCCTGGACGACTGACCGCATCGACTCACCGAGCGTGGCCGGCCCGACGTGCTCGAACACCACGTCGACGCCGCCGCCGCTGGCCTCGCGCACGGCCTTGCTGAAACCCGTCGAGTCGAATGCGGCCTCGGCGCCGAGCTCGATGGCACGCCGGCGCTTGGCCTCGGACCGGCTCGTCGCGAAGACGCGCGCGCCGAGGTGGCTGGCGATCCGGATCGCGGCCACAGCGACGCCCGCGCTCGCGCCGACGACCAGCACCTTCTCGCCGGGTTGCAGCCGAGCCCTGGTGGTCAGCATCCGCCAGGCCGTGAGGAAGGTCAGCGGGAAAGCCGCCGTCTCTTCCCACGAGAGCCCCTTCGGCTTGGGAAAGACGTTGCGCGCGTCGATATGGAACAGTTCGCATGCCGTGCCGTCCGAGTGCTCGCCGACGACCCCGAAACGCGGGCACTTCACGTTCTGTCCGGAACGGCACCACTCGCACTCCCAGTCGCAGACCACGGGATAGACCACGACCTCGTCGCCCGGGTGCCAGGAGCCGTCGCCCGAGGCTTCGACGACGCCGGCGCCGTCGGCGGCGATGACCCGGGGCGGTGTCACCCGCTGCGCCCCGCTCGCCAGCCACAGGTCGAGGTGGTTGATCGAGGCGGCCTTGATCGCGATCGCCACCGAGCCCGCCGCCGGAGCGGTCCGAGGTCGCTCCCGGACCCGCACCCCCGCCGGCCCGATCGGCTCCTCGAAGACGGCGGCCCTTCCCTGGCTCAAAACGCGGTCCGCGCCAGCCCAGTCAGCCATCATTTGCGAAACTTAACCAAAACTGGGGCAGGTGGTTGGGGGCGCAGTTCTACCGTGATGATCTCGGTCGCCAAGGCTATGCGGGTTTTCGTGTCTCTCCTCACCCTCGGTTCTTTGCTTTTGTTTGCGCAACCGGCGCAGGCGTACTCGGCCCTGCCGCCCGGACACGCCCCGATCAAGTACACGCGGTGGTCCTACCCGAGCCAGATCAGGTACGGACCCCTCGAGGACGGCCTGGGCAACATCCATGAGGCACCGTCGCCGGGCGCCTTCTTGAGCCTGCCCTTCATGGGCCGGCATTACATCACCTCGATCTTCGACCACTGCGGGCCCAACTACAACGTCAGCGGCCACCTCTGCCGCTACGACGGCGTGGTCGCCTCGGCCAGGGTCGGCGGCCCCGACCCGGGCTTCACGGCCGGTTACGCGCAGACGCCCGGGCGGCAGGACTACCTCTACTACTCGGGCCACGACGGGTACGACTACGGGTTGTTCTACGAGCCCGTCGCGGCCGCCGCGCCGGGTCGCGTCATCTTGGCCAACTGGCTGGTACCCGGATGCCACTCGTGCCTGAGCGGGCAGACGGTGGAGATCGACCACGGCAACGGCCTGATGACCTTTTACGGCCACATGTCCCACATCTGGGTCGACAAGGGCCAGTACGTCTACCGGGGCCAGGTCCTGGGGATCTCCGGCATGACCGGCACGGCGACCGGCCCCCACCTCCACTTCGGCGTCTACCACCTCAACGGCGCCGGCCCCGTCGACCCATACGGTTGGGCGGGCGGCGGCGCCGACCCGTACCCGGGCGATCTGGGCAACCTCTGGCTCGGCGGATCGCCGCGGTTCGCGTCGATCACCTGGCCGAGGGTCACTCTCACCGCGACGTCCAGTCGGGACAACCCGGCGACGATCCACGTCCGCTGGTCCAGCCCGGCGACGGTCCGGTTCACGGTCTACTACGTCACCCAGGACGGCGTCCGCCACAGCTGGCATTCGAGCCAGGGCAACAGCTCGGCGACCTTCCGCGGCAAGTCCGGACAGACCTACTGGTTCTGGGCGACGGCCCGTTCGTGGCTCGGCTGGACGGACGGCGGAGGCTCGGACGTCATCTCGGTGCCGCATCTGAACCACGGACAGACGAGCCTCTGAGGCTCGGGCGCGAAGCCCTCGCCGGATCTTCGGCGCCCATGCGGCCCATCTCCGGGTTCAGCTCCTGCGTTGCTCGCTCACGAATGCACGATGCGCTCGCTGCGCTACTCGTCGCTTCACCCGGATCTGGGGCCACCTGGATCGCCGAATCTCTCGCCGAGGGTTCTCGCCCGAGCCTCTAGACTCACTCGGGTGATCGCCGAAGCGCTGCGCGGGAAGACCATCCTGGTCACCGGCAGCACCGGGTTCCTCGGCAAGTCGATCGTCGAAAAATGCCTGCGCTCGATCCCCGACGTTGCGCGCATCAACCTGGCGATCCGTTCCAGCGCTCGGCGGCCGGCGTCCGAGCGCCTCGACCGCGAGGTCCTGGCGAGCCCGGCCTTCAAGCGCCTGAAGGAGGAGCTGGGCGAGGAGGTGTTCGCCCGACTCGCCGCCGAGAAGCTCGCGGTCGTCGAGATCGACCTCAGCCGCGACGGTCTTGGTCTGAGCGACGCGTCGCGCGAGCAGCTGCGCGCCTGCGACATCGTCATCCACTCGGCCGCGGCCGTCGAGTTCGACAACCCCGCCGACCTGTCCGCGCAGACCAACCTTCTCGGGGCCGCACGGATGGTGGAAGCGCTCCGAGCCACGGGCGCCCGACCGCACCTCGTCCACATCTCGACCGCCTACGTCGGCGGCATGCTGCGCGGGCTCGTCCGGGAGGAGGCGCCGCTCGACCCCGGCCTCAACTGGCGCCATGAGGCCGAGGTCCTGTCCAACCTGCGTGGACCGGTCGAGGAGGAGTCGCGTCGCCCCGAGGTCCTGAACCGCCTGCGGAGCGAGGCGCGCTCCCGGATGGGCCCCGCGGGGACGCCCGCGGTGGCGCGAACCACCGAGCGCCTGCGCGAGAAATGGGTGAAGGACCGGCTCGTCGAGCGCGGGCGTGTGCACGCGAACTCGATGGGCTTCTCCGACATCTACTCCTTCACCAAGGCGATGGCCGAGCACGCGGTCGTCGAGCTGCATGGCGACATCCCGCTCTCCATCGTCCGGCCTTCGATCATCGAGAGCGCGCTCGCCGAACCCTCCGCCGGCTGGCTCGAGGGATTCCGGATGGCGGAGCCGCTGATCCTCGCCTTCGGCCGCAACATCCTGCGCGACTTCTCCGGTCTGCCCGATTCGATCCTCGACATCATCCCGGCGGACTTCGTCGTCAACACCGTGCTCGCCGTCGCCGCCAACCCGCCGCCGGACTCGAAGCCGCGCGTCTACCACGCCGCGTCGGGAAGCCGGAACCCGCTTCGCCTCCGGCAGATGCAGGAGGAGGCGCGCACCTATTTCACCGAGCATCCGCTGCGCGACCGGTACGGGCAGGCGATCGGCACGCCGACGTGGACCTACCCGACCCGTCAGGAGATGGCGACGCAGGCCCGAACGGCGCTGCGCGTGGTGGAGGCGGCGCAGTGGCTGGTCGAACGCCTGCCGCTGGGCGCGAACGTCTCGCAGGTCTCCGACGACCTGCACGAGGAGCGCGAACGCCTCGAGCGCGGGGTCAACCTGATCGAGCTCTACGGCGTGTACACCGAGGTCGACTGCATCTTCGACACGCGCAACGTGATGTCGCTGTGGGAGAAGACTTCAGCCGCCGAGCGCAAGACGTTCCCGTTCGATCCGGCGCTGTACACGTGGACGCACTACTTCCAGGACGTGCACTTCCCCACGGTGGTGCGCATGTCGCGGGCCGAGACCGCCGCGCGACGCGGCAGGCAGCCGACGGGCAGCACCGCGCCCCGGCCGGAGGCCAGCTCCGTACGCTCGGCGATCGAGCGACGGACCGGTCGCGGCGACGTGCTGGCGGTGTTCGACGTCGACGGCACGCTGGTCGAAACGAACGTGGTCGAGTATTTCCTGTGGATGCGCCTCCGCGCCCAGCCGCTCGAAGACTGGCCCGTCTTCATGGCGCGCATGCTGCGCAAAGGGCCGCGCTGGCTGTTTCTCGAACGCCGCTCTCGCGCCGAGTTCCAGCGCAGCTTCTATCGCGAGTACGACGGCCTCGATCCGGACGTCATGAAGCGACTGGGCCGGGAGGCGCTCGACGCCGTCACGCTGCGCCGGATCTATCCGCCCGGGATGCGCCGGATCCGCGAGCACAAGCGCGCCGGGCATCGCGTGCTTCTTCTCACCGGTGCGCTCGACGTGGTGGTCGAGCCCCTGGCGGAGCTGCTGGAGGTGGAGGTCGACTGCGCGCACCTCCTGGTCAAGAACGGCCGCCTGACCGGCGACCTGCAGTCGCCGCCGCCGGCCGGCGAAGCGCGCGGCGCGCTGCTCGAGGATTACGCCGGCCGCAACGGGATCGTGCTGTCGGAGAGCTTTGCCTACGCCGACTCGCTTTCCGACCTCCCGATGCTCGAGCTGGTCGGCACGCCGGTCGCGGTCAACCCCGACGCCCGCCTGTCCCAGGTCGCCGGGCAGCGCGGGTGGCGCGTCGAGCGGTGGCGCATGGCGCCGGGCAACTGGCGCCTGCCGATGCCCGACCCACGGTCGCCCGAGTACCTGGAGGCCGTCCGCAGGTGACGTGGAATCTTCACCTCCCCACTTGCTGGGGAGGTCGGCGGCGAAGCCGCCGGGTGGGAACCTAGGTGCTGGCCATAACCTACCAGCGCTCGCTGCCCGCCTTCGCCCTGGTCAAGGCCGCCGGAGGACGGCCCGACGTCGCGACCAGCGCGCTTTCGATGCTGAAGCTCGGCGACTTCCCCGAGCCCGCGCTGCCCACCAAAGACTGGATTCGCGTCCGGCCCAGCGTCAGCGGCATCTGCGGCTCGGACCTCGCTGCCATCGGTGGACACGTCTCTCTCTACCTCGACCCGCTGACCAGCTATCCTTTCGTGCCCGGCCACGAGGTCGCCGGCATCCTCGACGACGGGTCGCGAGTCGTCATCGAGCCCGCCCTCGGGTGCGCCGTCCGCGGCATCGACCCGCCGTGCCCGCGCTGCGCGGAAGGACGCCCCGGGCTCTGCTACAACGTGACCGACGGGCCCATCGAGGTCGGCCTGCAGACCGGCTACTGCGCCGATACCGGAGGCGGTTGGGGAGAGGTGCTGGTCGCCCACCCGAGCCAGGTACACACGGTGCCTGACACGCTGCCGGACGAGGCGGCGGTCCTGGTCGAGCCCTTCGCCTGCTGCATTCACGCCGTGCTTCGCGGCGGCGCGACGAAGGACGACGTCGTCGTCGTCTCCGGCGCGGGCACGATCGGGCTGCTCACGGTGGCGGCGGTCAAGCTCTTCACGCCGCCCCGGCGATTGATCGCCATCGCCAAGCATCCGACCCAGCGCGACCTCGCGCGCAAGCTGGGCGCCGACCAGGTCGTGGCTCCCGCCGACGTCTTTCAGCGCATCCGCTTTGCCACCGGCTCGCGGAGGCTGGAGAGCATGAACCGCTCGCTGCTGCTCGGGGGCGCCGACGTCACGTTCGAATGCGTCGGCCGCGCCGACAGCCTCAACGACGCGGTGCGCTACACCCGGGAAGGTGGGACGCTGATCGTGGTGGGGATGCCGGGCGAGGAGAAGGTCGACTGGGCCCCGATCTGGCAGCGCGAGCTCACTGTCATGGGCGCCTACGCGTATGGCGCGGAGCCGAAACGCCAAGGCCGCAAGACGTTCGACCTGGCGCTCGAAGCCGCGCCGGAGATGCAGCTCGAGGAGCTCACCGGTCCGCTTTTCGGGTTGGGCGAGTACCGCGACGCGATCGCCTACGCGATGAGCTCAGGGCGCCTCGGCGCGGTGAAGGTCGCGTTCGACCTGCGACGATTGAGGGGCTGATGCCGCGCCCCGGAGCCGTCATAGAGGTCGATCGCAACACGCCGCCGGTGCTGTTCCACTTCGGCGAGGGCATCCGGCTCGAGAAGATGCCGCTCGGCGCGCGCATCGTCTATCCGCCCGACCCACTCGAACCGATCGCACATCCCGAACGCGCGATCAAGCGCGCGCTGGCCAAGCCTCTCGAGGACGACCCTCTCAAGTCGCTGCTGCGGCGGGGCATGAAGCTGACGGTCGCCTTCGACGACCTCTCCCTGCCGCTGCCGCCGATGGCCGCGCCTGACGTGCGCCAGCTGGTCATGGAAGAGGTCATCGACATGGCCGCGGAGGCCGGCATCGACGACCTGCACATCATCGCGGCGCTCGGGCTGCACCGGCGCATGACCAACGACGAGCTGCGGCACATCGTCGGCGACAGGATCTTCACCACCTTCCATCCCGACCGTCTCTACCAGCACGACGGCGAGGACGAGGAGAACAACGTCTACATCGGCAAGACGTCGGCGGGCGAAGAGGTCACCTTGAACCGGCGGGCCGCCGAGTCGGACCTCGTGATCTACGTCAACCTGACGCTGGTGCCGATGGACGGCGGGCACAAGTCGATGTCGACCGGCCTCGCCTCGTATCGCGGAATTCGTGCCCACCACAACGTGAAGACGCTGCTGGGCTCTCGCTCCTACATGAACCCCCCGGACTCGGCGCTGCATCACTCGTGCATCCGCCAGGGCCAGCTGATCGAGGACACGGTGCGGGTGTTTCACATTGAGACGACCGTCAACAACCACGCGTTTCCGGCGATTGCCAGCTTCATGCAGAAGCGGGAGACCGACTGGACGGCGCAGGACCAGGCGATGTTCCTGGCCACCAAGCAGATGACGGATCTGGCGCCGCCGGCGTTCAAGCGCAACGTGTTCCACGCGATGCGGGCGCCCTACGGCATGACCGCCGTCAACGCCGGGCAGGTCGACGCGGTCCACGACAAGACGCTTGACGCCGTGAACAAGCAGATCACCGTCCGGGTCGAGGGACAGACCGACATCGTGACCATCGGCGTCCCTTACCTGGGCCCGTACAACGTGAACTCGCCGATGAACCCGGTCCTCGTCGTCTGCATGGGCGCCGGGTACCTGTTCAACTTCTATCGCTCCAAGCCGGTGCTCCGCAAGGGCGGGGTCCTGATCCTCACTCACCCGACCCGCTACGAGTTCGACGCCGTCCAGCATCCGAGCTACATCGACTTCTATGACGAGGTGCTTGCCGACACCAGGGACCCGGGGGAGATCGAAACGAAGTACGAGCTGCGATTCGCGGAGGATCCGTGGTTCCGGCAGCTCTACCGCAAGTCGCACGCCTACCACGGCGCGCATCCGTTCTACGCCTGGTACTGGGCGGCGCACGCCATGGAGCACGCGGGCGACATCATCATCGTCGGCGGCGATCGTGACGTCGTGCACCGCCTTGGCTTCAAATGCGCCACCACCCTCGAGGATGCGCTCGAGATGGCGGAGCAGACGGTCGGCCGCTATCCGTCGGTGACCCACCTCCGAACCCCGCCGATCATGCTCTGCGAGGTCGAGTGAGTCGTGGCCTGGTACTCGGAAGGTCCGCTCACGCGGCTCGCGGCCGCCGCCGGCTCAGCCGCCGGCGACGTGATGCGCGTTCGGCGGGCCTGGCACTGGGACACGCCGCGGCCGCACTCATGGCCTGAGCAGGGCGCGGTCGTTCCTCCTCCGTCCGGCGACCTCGGCTGGGCACGTGTAGAGCCCGTCCGCTCGATCCGGTGGCTGATCCAGCGCGCGCTGCTGCTGCCATTCACGGAGGCGATGGTCCACCCGAAGGTCGAGGGCCGGGAGTGGGTGAGGGAGCTCGAGCGGCCGGTGATCTTCGCCGCCAACCACTCGAGCCACGCGGACACGTCGCTGATCCTCCACTCGCTCACCGACTCGGCGCGCGACCGCACCGTGGTCGCGGCAGCAGCCGACTACTGGTTCAAGCATCCGCTCCTCGGCAACATCGTCAGCCTGTTTCTCAACACGTTTCCCTTCTCGCGGACCGGTGGCGCGCAGGCCCAGCTGCACAGCTCGAGCCAGCTCCTGAAGTCGGGCTGGAACCTCGTCCTGTTTCCTGAAGGCAGCCGGACGCCGGACGGCCGGATCCAGGAGTTCAAGCCCGGGGTCGGATTCCTGGCCAAGGAGACCGGCACGCCAGTGGTGCCGATGCACATCCGCGGCGCCTACCAGGTGATGCCGCGCAACCAGAAGCTGCCGCTTCCCGGACCGGTCCGCGTGCGAATCGGCAAGCCGATGACGCCGGCGTCGGCGGAAGGCACGCGGGAGTTCACGGCGCGGGTCGAGAAAGCGGTGCGCAACCTGGCCGCCGAGGAAAAGCAGCCGGACATCCAGGGCACCTGGGTCGAGCGCTGGCGCGCTTCGAAGCCGCGCGACCTGAGATACGGAGATGCCGGCTGACCTGACGATCGCCCGTCGCGCGTACGACCAGCACGACTGGCCGGCCGCGTACGAAGGCTTGAGGACCGCGGAGACGGGCCCAGACCTCGAGCGACTTGCCGTCGCCGCCCAGCTGATAGGTCTCGAGGAGGAGTCGGTCGATGCGTATCGACGCGCGCACACCGTCTTCCTCAAAGAGCACGAGGTCGAGCGCGCTGTCCGTTGCGCCGCTCAACTCGTGATGAGCTTCATCAATCGCGGCGATATGGCGCAGGCGCAGGGGTGGCTGGCAAGGGCCCGGCGCATCCTCGACGACTCGGGCAGCGATTGCGTCGAGGCGGGCTACCTGCTGATCCCCGTCGCGCTGCAGGCCCTTTTCGGCGCTGACCCGCAACGGGCCCTCGAGGTCTTGAGCCAGGTGGCCGAGATAGCCGCGCGCTTCGGCGACGCCGACCTCCAGGCAATGGGCAGGCTCGGTCGCGGCCAATGTTTCATTCAGCTGGGGGACATCACAGCCGGCACCGAGCTCTTCGATGAGAACATGGCCGCGGTCATGTCAGGTGAGGTCTCCCCGCCGCTCACCGGACTTGTCTATTGCGCGATCATCGACAGCTGCCGCGGCATCTTCGACCTCCGCCGCGCCCGCGAGTGGACGGTGGCCCTGGACCACTGGTGCGAGTCGCAGCCGGGGATCGTCCAGTTCCGCGGCGCATGCCTTGTCTTCCGCGCCCAGCTCATGCAGTTTCAGGGCGCGTGGCCGGCGGCGCTGGGTGAGCTCGAGAAAGCGTGCGAGCGGCTGTCCACGCCCCGCCTCCATGCCGGCGCGGGAGAGGCTTTCTACGCGCTGGGCGAGCTGCACAGGATGCGGGGCGATAGCGCGGCGGCGGAGTCGGCATACCGCCGCGCCCACGACCTCGGCCGGTCGCCGCAGCCGGGGCTCGCGCTACTAAGGCTGGCGAACGGTCACGTGGCCGCCGCGGCGGCCGCGATCGCGCGCGAGCGCGAGGAGGCGCGCTCCATCCCGCAGGCCTGTGCGGTGCTGCCTGCTTACGTCGAGATCATGATCGCCGCCCGCAACCTCGATCTCGCCCGCGACGCGGTGTTCGAGCTTGCCGCTCACGCCGAACACCTCGGCGCTCCATTTCTGCGCGCGATGGCGGACCACGCGCGGGGCGCCGTCGCCCTCGCGTCAGATGAGCACCGGCAGGCACTCGAGGCCCTGCGTTCGGCGGCGGCGAAGTGGCGTGAGCTCGAGGCACCGTACGATGCCGCAAGGACGCGGGTGCTCATCGGCCTGGCATGCCGCGCGGCCGGCGACGTCGACGCGGCGGCTCTCGAGTTGGAAGCCGCCCGTCGCGCCTTCGAGCAGCTGGGTGCCAGACGCGACCTGGCCCGGCTCGATGAGCTTTCAGCCTCCAGACAGGCTGCCGGCCTGACGGCACGCGAGCTCCAGGTGCTGCGCCTGGTCGCCGCGGGCAAGACGAACAAGGCGATTGCGGCCGACCTCTTCATCAGCGAGAAGACGGTTGCCAGACACGTGAGCAACATCTTCGACAAGCTCGGGCTGGCGAGCCGTGCGGCAGCGACGGCCTATGCCTATGAGCACGGGCTCCAGATCCGGCCTACATAGAAATACCCATCGCGTCGCCGCTGCTGTTTGGGCAGTTCGGTCGATGTTCGAACCCCGCCTCGAGCCATACCGTCGTCATCGACAACGCATCGAGGAGGACGCGATATGGAAACCTACGACACGATCATCATCGGGGGCGGACAGGCGGGGTTGGCGGCCGGGTATCAGCTGAAGCAACTCGGCCGCCAGTTCTTGATCCTGGACGCGCACGAGCGCGTCGGCGACGCGTGGCGCACGCGGTGGGACTCACTGCGGCTTTTCACGCCGGCGAAGTACAACGGCCTCCCCGGCATGCGCTTTCCGGCGCCGGCGCTCTCGTTTCCGGCAAAGGACGAGGTGGCCGACTACATGGCTGCCTACGCGAAGCGGTTCGCGCTTCCGGTACGCAACGGCGTGCTTGTCGAACGGCTCGAACGCGCAGGCGGCGGTTTCGTCCTGGCGTCGAGCGGGGGAGCGTTCGAGGCGTCGAACGTGATCGTTGCGACCGGCGCTCACCGCACGCCGAAGGTTCCGGCGTTCGCATCCCAGCTCGCCGCGGGCATCACGCAAATGCATTCCAGCGCTTACTGCAACCCATCGCAGCTGCGCGACGGCCCAGCGCTTGTTGTCGGCCTGGGCAACTCCGGAGCGGAGATCTCCTACGACATCCGCGTCGGACGCCAGGTATATCTCTCCGGGATGCCGTTCGCACAACTGCCCGTGAAGCACGGCGCGGCCGCGGCGGCGTTCGTGCTGCCCCTGGTCAAGTTCATGGGCACGTACGTGCTTACCGTCGACACTCCGATGGGACGCAAGGTGCTGCCGAACATGAAGACCGCGCCGCTCATCCGAATGAAGGTCGCCGACCTCGTTGCCGCCGGCGTCCAACGCGTGCCGCGCGTGACCGGTATCGGCGACGGCTTGCCACTGCTCGAAGACGGTCGCAAGCTCGATGTCGCGAATGTGATCTGGTGCACCGGATTCTCGAACGAGCTGCGGTGGATCGCGATCCCTGAGGCAGTGGATATCGATGGTCATCTCGACCAGTACCGGGGCGTGGCCAGGCACGTGCCCGGACTCTACTTCGTCGGCATGCTGCACCAGTACTCGGCTACCTCGGATGTGCTGCCCGGTGTCGGCCGCGACGCGCGGTATGTCGCGCGCCAGATTGCTCTACGCCGGGTCGACCCTAAAGACCGGGTGGTCGGGCGCGATGCGGCGGAGCTCGGCGTCGGATGACCTGTCGCTGACGCCTCCGAAGAACATGCCGACCTCGAACTTCCAGCGCTTGAGGTAGTCGCGAAGGATCGGCACCTTCTCGTCGTCTGGGATTTCGGTCGCCTTGAACGGCTGAAGCCTGCTGCCAAGCTGGAGCTCGCCGGCGCCCGACACGCGGATGTTGCGCACCCACTGTGTATGTCCGCGCGGCGCGACCAGGTACTGCCGGCCGTTGTAAGTCAGGAGGTTCGCGGGGGTGCTGTGCCACTCGCCCGACTTGCGTCCGCGGACGCGAAGCACGCGCGAGCCCCACACGCTGATCCCCAGGCGTGTGCACACCGCGACGAAGCGATTGAACACGTGCTTGGTGAACCAGTCCGGTTTCTGATAGTGCTCCATCGACGACTTACGATAACCAGCGTTGACTTACTCCATCGTCGCCGTCGACAAGGAGACCGGCGAGCTCGGCGTCGCGGTGCAGTCGCATTACTTCCAGGTCGGTCCCGTGGTGCCGTGGGCGCTGGCCGGCGTCGGCGCCGTCGCGACTCAGTCGATGGTGAACGTCAGCTTCGGCCCGATGGGCATCGAATACATGCGCGCCGGGTATTCGGCGCCGCAAGCACTGAAGGCACTGCTCGCGGCGGACAACGAGCCGCAGTCGCGACAGGTCGCGCTTGTCGATGCCTCCGGCAACGTGGCCGCGCACACGGGCAGCCGCTGCATTCCCGCGGCCGGGCATCGCATAGGCGACGGGTTCAGCTGCCAGGCGAACCTGATGGAGAAGGACACCGTCTGGGACGCCATGTTCGAGGCGTACAAGGCGAGCGACGCGCCGCTCGCCGAGCGCATGCTCGCCGCGCTCGAGGCGGCCGAGGGGGAGGGAGGCGACATCCGCGGCAAGCAGTCGGCGGCGATGCTGGTCGTCTCGGGCAAACCGACCGGCCGGTCCTGGGAAGACCGCCTGATCGACCTGCGCGTCGAGGACGCGCCGGATCCCGTCGTCGAGCTGCGCCGATTGCTCCGTATCAAACGCGCCTACATGGCCAGCAACGATGCGGAGCGACTTGCCGACGACGGCGACCAGGCGGGTGCGGCAGAACGCTTGCGGGACGCGCTGGCACTCGCGCCGGAGATGGTCGAGATCCACTTCTGGGGCGGGCTGGGCATGGCGATGGCGGGGATGGTCGACGCGGGTTGCGAGCTGATGGCGCGTGCGGTCGAGAAGGACCGGCGCTGGATCGAGACCGTCAACCGGCTCGTCGCGGCCGAACGCCTGCCCGCGGACCTCGCGAAGGACATCGAGGCGCGCCTCGCGGCGAACGTGGGACGCCCTTAGACTTCATGAGTCTTGGGTAAGAACAAAGGCCGGCGCGCGCCGCGGCGGCCGGAGAAGGCACGCAAAGCCGACCGCGATGACGGCGACCAGAAAGAGCCGGCGGTCGTCATGGACGCCGTCGTGTCGCAGGCGCTGCCGAACGCCATGTTCGAGGTCGAGGTCGAGGGCGGCCACAAGCTCATCGCGTACGCGGCGGGCCGCATGCGGCGGTACTTCATCCGGATCACGCCCGGCGACCGGATCCGCGTCGAGCTTTCGCCATACGACCTCACCCGGGGCCGCATCGTGTACCGCTACAGGGATTGATAACGGGGCTCCTCGAGTCAGTTCAGTCGGCGCGCGTATTCGATCTCGAACAGCTTCGCTACGCCGGCGCGCCCACCCACCCCGCCCACCAGCCCGGCTTCAACTACTTCCTGCACCGCCACCACGCTCGCGGCGCGCCTGAGGCGCGGACCGGCGCGTCGGGAATCATCGTCATGCCGGAGCATTCGGGCACGCACATCGACGCCCTCAGCCACCAGGCAGAGAACCTGACGCTGCACGGGGGTGTGCACGTCGACGAGGGCGTGCAGACGTCGGTTGGGTTCAGAAAGCTGGGAGTCGAGACCATGGCGCCGATCGTCACCCGCGGCGTGCTGATCGACGTTCCGAGCGAGGAGGGACATGCGATCAGCGCCGAGGACCTCGAGCTGGCCGCTCGCACAGACATACGCGAGGGCGACGCGGTCCTGGTTCGGACCGGCTGGGGCAAGTTCTGGTCAGAGCCCGAGCGATATCTCAAGGCGCCCGGAGTCAGCGCTGGAGGTTCGCGATGGCTCATCGAGAAGAAGGTTGGGGTGGTCGGCGCCGACAACATGGCGTTCGACGTCATGGGCCCCGTGGACCCCGAGCTCAAGGTCACCCTGCCCGGCCACCTCCTGCTGCTCGTTCGGGCCGGGATCCCGATCGTCGAGAACCTGAACCTGGAGGAGCTGGCCGCAGCCGGGGTGCACGAATTCCTGTTTGTGTGCCTGCCCCTCAAGATGCGGGGTGCGACCGGCTCGCCCGTCCGGCCGATCGCGATAACTCCTCCCCGTTAACGGGGAAGGTGGCGCGAAGCGCCGGAGAAGCCTCGGGCTCTAGCGGCGCCCCACCGTCTGGAAGCAGTCCAGGCAGTAGACCGGCCGCGCCCCGGTTGGCACGAACGGCACCTGGGTGGGCTTGCCGCAGTTCGAGCAGATCACGTCGTGCATGACCTTCGCCCGGCCGTTGCCGTCCGCTGCGCGCCGCGCCGCCCGGCACTCAGGGCAACGCCGCGGCTCGTTCTGGAGTCCGCGCGATTGGTAGAACTCCTGCTCCCCCGCCGTGAAGAGAAACTCCCGCCCACAGTCCCGACACGTCAAAGTCCGATCCACGAAGCTAACCGTCACCGTCTGGCCTCCCCTTTAAATCGCGCTGAGGCCCGGACGATGTTGCCGGACTGCCCTCGGCGTGCGGTGGCGATTCTAACTCGCCTGCCGAACAATTGGAGGCATCTCCTTACAGGCCTTTACCCGGCGGCTGCGGCCTGTTCCTCTTCCTCGTTCTCGACCGGCGCCGCCTCGAACCCGGTGCTCGGCACGGACTTGAGGGGTACTTCCTTCATGAAGACCGTGGCGACCAGGCCCAGGACCAGGACCGCCCCGGCGAAGATGTAGATGTCGTGGAGCGAATCCGCCAGGGCTGACCGGATGGCGGTGATGATCGCCGGCGGAAGCTTGCTCAGCAGGGTCGGGTCCAGGATCGCGTTGGCGTTGGCCGTGTTCGGGATGCCCTTCAGGACCTGGGGCGGGATGCCCAGCTCGGACACCCGCGCCGTGAGGTAATCGGGCAGCCGGTTGGTGAGGACGGCGCCCAGGATGGCGCTGCCCACCGTGCCGCCTAGGTTGCGCCAGAACTGGATCTGGCTCGAGGCCACGCCCAGGTACTGCCTCGGCAGCGCGGTCTGCACCGCGGTCAGGTAGAGCGGGAACGTGACCCCGATTCCGAGCCCGACGACGATGAGGTCCCTCACGACCATCCACTCGGCCGTTCCCGCCGTGACCTGCGAGAGGAGCCACATGCCGAAGATCATCACGGCGACGCCGAACGTGCCCAGGAAGCGGTAGTACTTGACACGCCGCATCAGAAAGCCGGTCGCGGTGCTGGCGGCGAGGAGCCCGAACATCATCGGCGTTATCAGGGCCCCGGAGTTGGTGGCGCTGATGCCGAGCACGCCCTGGAACACCAGGGGCGTGAAGAGGATCGAGCCGAACATGCCGAAGGCGGTGAGAAAGCCGACCACCATGCTCACCGAGAACGTCGAGTTCTTGAACAGGTGGAGGGGCACGATCGGGTGATCGGCCCGGGACTCGACGAACACGAAGGCGGCGAGCATCGCGGCGGCCAGGGTCAGGAGGCCCGCGACCTCAGGCGACGTCCACGCGTGGTCGCGGGTGATCGTGAGCGCGACCAGGAGCGGGACGATGCCCGCGGCGAGGGTGAATGCGCCCCAGAAGTCGATGTCCCGCCACGACGCCCTGGATCGGACGTAGGGGAGGCCGATCAGCACGACGAAGACGGCGATGATGCCGACCGGGATGTTCACCATGAACACCCAGCGCCAGCTCCAGTGGTCGGTGATGAAGCCGCCCATGGTCGGGCCGACGATCGAGCTCAGGCCGAAGACGCCGCCGAACAGGCCGGCCAGCTTGCCGCGCTGGTCGGGCGGGAAGAGGTCTCCGATGACCGTGAACACGGTCGCGAACAGGACGCCGCCGAAGATGCCCTGGATGCCGCGGAACATGATGAGCTGGGTCATGTCCTGCGACAGGCCGCACAGGGCCGAGGCGGCGACGAAGCCGATCATGCCGGTGAGCAGGAACGGCTTGCGGCCGAACAGGTCGCCGAGCTTGCCCGCGATCGGGGTCATGGTGGTCGAGGTCACGAGGTAGGCGGTCGTCACCCAGGCCAGCCTGTCCAGGCCGTTCAGGTCGGCCACGATGCGAGGGATGGCGGTGCCTACGATGGTCTGGTCGAGGGCCGCGAGCAGGAGGGCAAGCATGGTGCCCGCCGTGGCGAGGATGACCCTTCCTCGCGACAGGCCTTGAGTGATGTGCTGCGTCATTACGGCTTCGGTCATCTCCCCAGCTCCTTCCTGGCGGCTTCCACCAGCGTCAGGCACAGGTGTCTCAGCTGCGCCAGGTCATCCTTGTCGAGGCTGCCCGCCAGCGAGTACTGGTGGTCCAGCGCTTCCTTCCAGATCGCGTTGATCTTGGTGTGGCCTTTCTCGGTCAGCCGCGCCCGCACCGAGCGCCGGTCGTCCAGGTCGGGGACGCGCTCCACGAGCCCGTCGCGCTCCAGATGGTCGACGAGCCCGGTCACGTTTCGCGGCGTCGAGTCGAGCGCCAGCGCCAGCTCGCCGAGCGGGGTGTCACCGCACCGCAGGAGCCGGAAGAGCACACCTAGCCGGCCAGAGCTGAGCTCGTGCTTCTCCGCCCATCGATCCTGCATCAGCTGGAGCGTGTGTGAGGCCAGGCGCAGCGCCGAAAGCGCCTCGACGGCCGAGACGTCGACCTGGAGTGGATCAAAAAGCTCGCGGAAGCGCTTCAAATACAGGCGGCCCTTCTCGTCCGTCTCCAGGTCGAAGCCCCGAGAGATCTCCGCGAACTTCATTTCAGAGTCATTCATATTGAGTGACTTCATTATTACCAGATACAGGATCTGGTTGCAAGCTATTCTCCCGACGAGATGGTCATCGATGCCCACCTCGACATCGGCTGGAACGCCATCTCGGACGGCCGCGGCTTTCTGCAGCCGCCGGTTCCGGGCTACCTGGTCAGCCGGCAGTCGCTGGTCGCCGCGGGGATCGGGCTGGTGTTCGCGACCCTCTACACCGCCCCCGCCCGGGCTGGGCGCTCGATGCGGACGAGGTTCGTGTACGAAAACGCCCACGAGGCGAACCTGATGGCGACGGCCCAGGTCAACTACTACCGGTCCTGCGGCCTCGAGCTCATCCGTGACCGCGCCGCCCTGGCCGCCTACGCCCGCGGCTGGAGGAAGGGCCGCCTGGCGGCCATGCTGTTGATGGAAGGCGCCGACCCCATCGAGACACCCGCGCAGCTCGGCGCGTGGACCGACCGGGGCGTGCGGATCGTCGGCCCGGCCTGGGGTGCGACGCGGTACAGCGGCGGCACGGGCGCTCCGGGCGGCCTGACCGAGCTGGGTCTCCAGCTGCTCAAGGCGATGCGGCGCAAGAAGGTGATCCTCGATCTCAGCCACATGGCAGATGACTCCGTCCGCGATGCATTTGTGACGTGGCGGGGGCCGATCATGGCGTCGCACTCCAACGCCCGCGCCATCGTCCCCGGCGATCGGCAGGTCACCGACGAGACGGTGGCCGAGATCGCCCGTCGCGGAGGTATGGTGGGCGTGAGCTTCTACCAGAAGCACCTGAGGTCGTCGGGCAGGGCGACTCTCGAGGATGTCGTCCAGCACATCGTCCACCACGCCCGCGCGGCCGGTTCGGCCGAGCACGTGGGCCTGGGCACCGACCTCGACGGCGGTTTCGACGCGCGGCAGGCGCCGATCGACAGCCTGGCGAGGCTTAAGGAGCTGCCCGCCCGCCTGCGCCTGCACTTCAACCGGGCGCAGGTCGAGGGGATCATGGGCGGCAACTGGCTGGCCTTCCTCGAACGCTCCCTACCGGCCTAGCGGTCGGCTTCACCTCCCCACTTGCCGGGGAGGTCGGCTTCACCTCCCCACTTGCTGGGGAGGTCGGCGGCGAAGCCGCCGGGAGGGGAAGCCGCCGGGAGGGGAGAACGCCTCTGGTCAGAGCTGCCCGACGACGCCTTTCGCGGTCATGAACGCGAACGCCATGCCGTGCCCGGTGAAGCCGGCGCAGATGTATACGTTCGGCATCCCGTCGAGCGGCCCGGACAGGGGCAGCCCCGACTCCGTGAAGCCCATGGTCCCCGCCCAGCGATGCGTGATCTCCGCGCTGGCGCCGAGGCTGCGCGCCGCCTCCTCGAGATGCTCCTGGATTCCGCTCGTCGGCTCAGCCTCATCGGTCTTCTCCGTTTCCGGCGACTCGTCGCGCCACCCTCCGACCAAGACCTCTCCCGTAGCCAGCTGGCGCCAGTAGCGGTACCCGTAGTGCGAGTAGACCGGCCGGTCGACCAGGACCCTGGACTGGGGCGCGGTGGCCAGCATCTGCGCGCGGGTAGGCTCGATCTTCACGCTGGGCACCAGCGCGCGCGTGTACGCGTTGGTGGCGAGGATCACCACGCCCGCCTCGCAAGATTCCTCCCCGGCGGTGACCAGGACGTCGCTCCGGCGCGGGGTCAGCGCCGTCACGTTCACGCCTTCCCGGATCGCGCCGGGCCTGGCCTGCCGGGCGAGCGCCGCCACCAGCGCGGAAGGGTTCACCTCGCCGTCGCGCGGGTTGACAAGCTGCGTGCCGTCCCAGCGCACCTCGAACCCGTCGTCCCGAAGCAGCTGCTCCGACTGGATCACCAACTCGCGCTCCTCCTCGCTGTCGGGGAGGATGCTGCTGCCCCGGCGCCGGTGCCCGACCTCCTGGCCGCGCGCCGCCTCGATCTGGCGGTCGTGGTTCTCGCTGGTCAGCTCCCACACCTCCCGCGCCTTCTCGCGCCCGTACGTGCGCACCGCCTCGGCGTAGCTCGAGGCGACGCCGGCAAGGAGGAATCCCGCGTTGCGGCCGCTGGCGCCCCAGGCGATGTGATGCCGTTCCACGAGCACCGCGTCGATGCGCCGCCTCTCCAGGTGCCACAGCAGGCTCGTGCCGGCGATGCCGCCGCCGATCACGAGCACGTCCGCCTTTTCCGGCAGCGAACCTGGATATCTCTCGGGCGGTCGTGCCCAGAACGGCGTGCTCATGAGTCCCAATAGAATCAGACTGCAAGTGGACTTTGAGAGCTATGACGTCCTGGTCGTCGGCGGAGGGCTCGCCGGCCTCAGGGCAGCGATAGCTGCGGTCGAGGCCAATCCACGAGTCAGGGTCGGGATGGTCTCCAAGGTCTACCCGATGCGCAGCCACACCGTCTCCGCCGAAGGTGGCGCCGCGGCCGTGATGCGCCCCGAGGACTCGTACCAGACGCACGCGTTCGACACCATCAAGGGCTCGGACTACCTGGCCGACCAGGACGTGGTCGAAGCGTTCGTCCGCGAGGCGCCGGTGGAGATCGTCCAGATGGAGCACTGGGGCTGCCCCTGGAGCCGCGACCCCGACGGCAAGATCTCCGTCCGGCCGTTCGGAGGCATGACGACCTGGCGGACCGTCTTCGCCGCCGACAAGTCCGGCTTCCATATGCTGCACACGGTCTTCCAGACCTCGCTGAAGTACCCGCAGATAACGCGCCACGACGAGGCGTTCGTCACCAAGCTGCTCGTCGAGGACAGCCGCTGCTTAGGGGTGGTCGCCCTCGACATTCGAACCGGCAGGTTCGATGCCATCACCGCGAAGTCGGTCATCCTGGCCACCGGCGGGCTCGGCCGCCTCTACGCGTTCACCACGAACGGCAACATCTGCACCGGCGACGGCATGGCCCTCGCCTATCGGGCGGGGGCGGGGCTCAGGGACATGGAGATGGTGCAGTTCCACCCGACCGGCCTGCCTTTCACCGGGATCCTCATCACCGAGGCCGTGAGGGGAGAGGGCGGCTACCTCCTCAACAACGAGGGAGAGCGCTTCCTGAAGCGCTACGTGCCCAACAAGATGGAGCTCGGGCCGCGCGACATCATCTCCCGAGCGATGACGACCGAGTTCGAGGAGGGCCGTGGCTTCGAGGGCCCGCACGGGAAGTACATGCACCTGGACGTGCGCCACCTCGGGGAGAAGGTGATCGACCGCAAGCTGCCCTTCATGCGCGAGCTCGGGCGCGACTACCTCGGCATCGACATCGTCACCGATCCGATACCGGTGCGCCCGGTGCAGCACTACATGATGGGCGGCGTCGACGCGGACATCTCGGGTGCCACGGAGATCGCCGGGCTGTACGCGGCGGGCGAGTGCGCCAACGTCGGACTCAACGGTGGCAACCGCCTCGGTTCCAACTCCCTGGCCGAGTGCCTCGTGTTCGGCGCCGCGGCCGGGCGCGCAGCGGCGGAGCATGCGGCCGCCGCCAGCCCGGCGACCGCCAACCCGGTCGACGCCATGCTCTGGGACGAGGCGCGCCGCGTCGAGGGCCAGTATCTCGAGAAGAAGGGCGGCCAGGAGCGCATCGGCGCGATCCGCGAGGAGATGCAGCGCGACATGGACGCGGGCGCGGGCGTCTTCCGGACGAAGGAAGGCCTCGAGAAGCTCGTCGAGCAGCTCGGCGGCCTGCGCGAGCGATTCGAGCGGATCAAGATCGAAGACACGAGCCGCACGTTCAACACCGAGATCGTCGCCGCACTCGAGCTGGACTTCATGCTCGAGGTGGCGCAGGCCGTCGTGGTCTCGGCGCTGGCCCGTGAGGAGTCACGCGGAGCGCACGCGCGCCGAGATTTTCCGGAGCGAGACGACACGAAGTACCTGAAGCACACGGTCGCTTACCGCCGTGAGGGCCTTCGGCCGCAGCTCGAGTATCGCGACGTCACGATCACCAACTTTCAGCCCCAGGCGAGGACTTACTAATGCCCGACAAGAGGATCACCATCCGTGCGACCCGCTACGACCCCGACAAAGACCAGGCGCCGCGACTGCAGTCTTACGACATCCCGTTCTATGACGAGAGCATGGTGGTGCTGGACGCCCTGAACTACATCAAGTCGAATCTCGACGGCAGCCTGAGCTATCGCTGGTCGTGCCGGATGGGAATCTGCGGCAGCTGCGGGATGATGGTCAACGGCACGCCGAAGCTGACCTGCAACGCGTTCCTGCGCGACTACTGGCCGCGCTCGATCACGGTCCAGCCACTGAACAATTTCCCGGTGATCCGCGACCTGGTGATCGACATCGAGGACTTCATGCACAAATTGAAGTCCGTCAAGCCGTGGATCATCCGCAAGCAGGAGATCCCGCTCGGCGCCGGCGAGCACTACCAGACCAACGAGATGATCGACGACTTCCGCCAGTTCAGCGAGTGCATCAACTGCATGCTGTGCTACGCCGCATGCCCGGTCTACGGCTTGAACAACGAGTTCCTCGGGCCGGCCGCGACGGCGCTGGCGCGACGCTACAATCTCGACTCGCGCGACCAGGGGTTGAAGGAGAGGCAGCCCATCGTCGGCGACGCCGAGGGCATCTGGGAGTGCAGCTTCGTGGGCGAGTGCTCTGTGGTCTGTCCGAAGGGGGTGGACCCGGCGAAGGCGATCCAGCAGACCAAGCTCGACACCACGATGCGATTCGTCCTTCCCTACGGCAACCGCGATTGAGCGCCGATGCCGAGACGCACCCCGCGCCGCGGCTCTATCGCTGGCGCATGCCGGCGAACTGGTGGACGCGCAACCGCCACTACTTCCTTTATGTGCTGCGGGAGTTCACGTCGCTGCCCCTGGCGATCTGGCTCTTGTGGCTGCTCTACGACATCAGCGAGACGCGACTCGTGCAGCCCACGGCGTTCGCGGTCTTCAGCATCGTCTGCTTGCCGTTCGCGCTTTACCACTCCTGGACCTTCCTCAGCCTGGCCGGCTCGATCATCCACATCAAAGTCCTGGACCGGCCGGTCTCGCCGCGACTCATCGTCGCGTCGCAGTTCGCGCTGTGGATTGGCGGTACGTTGGTGATCGGCTTGCTCCTGCTGTGGCTTGCGCCGTGAGCGAGAAAGTGAGCTCCCGGCCCGCGCTGGCTCACCTGTTCTGGTGGTTCATGTTCGCCCAGGGCGGCGTGATCGCCGCGGTCCTGCTTCCGATCCACATCCTCTTCCAGGGCATCCTCGAGCCACTCGGTTTCATCAACGTCGCAACCCCGGCGGACGTGAGCCTGCTCGCAAACCCGATCGTCAAGCTCTATCTCCTGGTCTTGATCGCGGTTCCCTTCTTCCACTTTGCGCATCGCCTGCGCTACCTCATCGTCGACTTCGGCGTCCACGCGGCCAAGGGCGTGCCCGCGCAGGTCGTGTTCTATGGCGGCGCGCTAGCCGTGACGCTGCTGACCATCTACCTCCTGCTGACCACGGCGCCCATCACCTTCTAGTCGCCATGTACAGGGTCGAGGCGATCCCCGCCACGGAGCTGGGGAACGCGAGCTTCCTGGTCGCCGACACCGACCATGGAGTCGGCGTCGTGATCGATCCCCTGCGCGACATCGAGGGCTATCTCGCCGTCGCCTCCGATCTCGGCATCAAGCTCACCCACGCGCTCGACACCCACCTCCACAACGACTACGTGTCCGGCTGTCGCGAGCTCGAGGCCGAGGTCGGCGCCGCCATCGCGCCGCTCGACCCCGGCACGGAGCTGCAGGTCGGCGACATCAGCTTCCGCGCCATCCACACGCCCGGCCACACCCCCGATCACAAGTCCTACCTGCTCAGCGAGGATGGAGCGCAGCGCGCCCTGTTCTCGGGCGGGGCGGTGATGCTCGGCGCGATCGCCCGCACCGACCTCTTCGGCCCCCACCTGGCGGTGCACCTGGCGCTGGAAGCACTGGGCACGCTGCAGGTGAGGCTGCGTGGGCTGCCGGACGACATCCGCGTCTTCCCGACCCACGGCGGAGGGTCGTTCTGCGGCACCGGCGGGCTGAGCGGCCACGAGACGACGCTCGGCCATGAGCGCGCGACCAACCCGTTCTTCCTGACCACCGACGTGATGCCGTTTCTGGCCCGGGTGCTCAGTCAGCAGCGGTACCCGACCTACTACCGCGACATGAGCGCCATCAATCAGGCCGGGGCGCCGCTTCTCGGCACGACTCTGCCGCCGCTGGCCAGGCTGTCCGCCGACGACGTCGCGCGTCTCCAGGACGACGGCGCCGCGGTCGTGGACGTCCGGGTCGGCCGCGACTACGACCGCGGCCACATCCCCGGCAGCTACAACGTGGGCATCGACGGCCCGGTCAGCGCCTGGGTGGGCTGGCTCGTCGCCCGCGGCCGCCTCATCGTCCTCACCGGCGCGACGGACAAGGACCTGCGCAAGGCGCAGCGGGAGCTGCTGCGAATCGGATACGACACCATCGCGGGGATGCTGGACGGCGGCGTCGACGCGTGGCGATCGAGCGGGCGCGAGCTATCGAGCTTCGAGACGGTGGACGTCGAGGACATGGCCCAGTGGGTGCTGAGTGCGGAGCCGATGACCGTTGTTGACACACGCGACGAGCACGAGTGGGTGGCGGGCCACGTTCCGGGCGCGGTGCACATTTACGTGCCTGACGTCCCGCACCGGGCCGGCGAGATCCCGCGCGAGGCGCCGGTCGCGGTCCACTGCGCCTCGGGCTACCGCGCCGGGATCGCGGCGAGCCTGCTCGAGCAGGCGGGTCTCAGGCGGATCATCCACGTGAACGGCGAATACTCGGACTGGGACCGGCTGCACCTCGCCGAGTCGCACGTTTGACCTTGCGGGCCCGCCAGATCTCCTCCGAAGGCCACTGGCGCGCCCACTCCGCGGTCACGTACTCGTAGTAGGGATGGTCGACCGCGTCGGCAGGCGCGTACAGCTCGCGGAAGTCGAGCAGCTCGAAGCCCGCTCGTTTGAGGACCTGGAACAGCTCGGAGTGGCTGACGTGGAACTCGGTGCTCGGCCCGACCTCGTCGTCCGTCCAGTCCAGTCGGTGCATGCCCTTCAGCGGCCGGACGAGCTGGCGTCCGATGTGCTCGGTGTCGGACGAGCACACCATCTCGAGATCCGTGCTGCGCATGAAGACCAGCTCGCCGCCCGGCCGCAACAGCCGCGCGGCCTCCGGGATCCAGCGGTCGGGGTCGCACCACAGCGACGCGCCGTACTCGGAGAAGGCGAGGTCGAACGAGGCGTCGGGTAGCGGCACGTCCTCCGCATTGGCCTTGAGGAACTCGAGCCCGAGGCCGAACTCCTCGTTCATCTCGCGCGCGGTGTCGAGCTGGGCGGGAGTGATGTCGACGCCGACCACGCGCCTTGCGCCGTGCCTCTTGAGCCACGCGCCGAAGTACGCGGTCCCGCACCCGAGCTCGATGACCTCCAGCCCTCGCAGGTCGGGCAGGAGCTTGATCTCCGACTCCGGTGTATGCCACCTCCCCCAGGTGATCTCCTTCTGCGCCCAGGAGTCGCGGGCGCTGGCCGCCGTGTAGTTCGCGTTCGAGATCGTCCACACCTCGCGGTTGCGTACCGCGTAATCCGGGAGTCGCTTAGGCATCCGTAGTCGCCGCCTCGAGCAGCGCGGCGAACTTGCGTCGCGCCGCCTCCTTACGCGTCGGCACGTGCTCGCGAGGCCACATGCCCTCCGGCGGCCGGTAGCCAGAGAGGATCTGCCTTGCCACCGACACGCGGTGCACCTCGTCCGGTCCGTCGTAGATGCGGGCGGCGCGGGCGTGGCGGTACATCTCCTCGAGCGGCAGGTCGGCCGAGTAGCCAAGCGAGCCGTGGACCTGGATCGCGCGGTCGATCACGTCGTGCAGCACCTTGGCGCCATAGAACTTGATGAGCGAGATCTCTTTTCGCGCCGCGGATGGGCCCTGGGTGTCGATCATCCAGGCCGCGTGCAGGGTCATCAGGCGCGCCGCCTGCATCTCGGCCGCCGAGTCGGCGATCCAGTTCTGCACGGTCTGGTGGCTCGCCAGTCTCTTGCCGAAGGCCTCGCGCTGCAGGGCGCGCTCGCACAGCATGTCGAAGGCGCGCCGAGCCTGGCCCAGCCAGCGCATGCAGTGGTGGATGCGTCCGGGTCCTAACCGGGCCTGCGCGATCAGGAAGCCCTGCCCGCGCTCCCCGAGCACGTTGGCGGCCGGCACCCGCACGTCTTCGTAGACGACCTCCGCGTGCCCGTAGCCGAATCGCTCGTGCTCGCCGGCCAGCGTGGGGATGTTGCGCACCTTCTTCAGTCCCGGCGTGTCGGCGGGCACGATGATCATCGATGCGCGCTCGTAGGCGTCGGCGTCGGGCTCGGTGACGACCATCGCGATCAGAAAGTCGGCGATCATCCCGTTCGACGTGAACCACTTGTGACCGTTGATCACCCACTCGTCACCCCGCAGCTCGGCGGTGGAGGACAGGAGGGTCGGGTCGGAGCCTGCCGTGGCGGGTTCGGTCATCGAGAAGGCGGAGCGAATCTTTCCGTCGAGCAGCGGATACAGCCAGCGCTGCTTCTGGTCTTCAGTCCCGAAATTCGCCAGGATCTCGGAGTTGCCAGAGTCGGGCGCCTGGTTGCCGAAAACGATCGGACCCCAGACTGACGCGCCCGAGATCTCGTGGATGAGCCCGAGCTTGACCTGTCCGTGGCCCTGCCCGCCGAGCTCGGGCGGCAGGTGCGTCGCCCACAGCTTCTGCCTCTTCACCTCTTCTTGGAGCGGCCGGACGGCGCGCATGAAGTCGCGATCGTCGGTGTCGAGGACCTCGAGCGGGTACACCTCGTCGTGCATGAAGCTGCGCATCCATTCGAGCTTCCTCTCGAATTCGGGCTCCGTGGAAAAGTCCCAGCTCACAGCAGCAGCCCAATGCCCTCGTCGATCATGCCCACGATCGTATCCGTCAAACCTTCGTACATGGGATCGGGCCGCTTGCCGCGGCGGTGCAGCATGAGGTTGTAACCGAAGATCGACGCGTACTTGTAAAGCGACATCGCGGCGTACCAGCGCATCTCGCCGGCGTCGACGCCGTAGAGCTCGTACAGCTGCTGCATCGAGACGTCGATCGCTCCACCAGGGTTGTGTGCGCCCTGGTACTGCCGCCGGATGGCGACGATGCAGAGGCATCCGAGGTCGAGCAGCGGCTGCCCGATCTCGGCGATCTCCCAGTCGAGCACGGCCGCGACCTCACGGCCGCGGAAGAGCATGTTGCCGTAGTGGTAGTCGCCATGGACCAGGGTGGGCGTGCGCTCGGCGGGAACCTGGACGGCGAGGAGTCCGCCGAGCTCGCCGGCGCGGACCGTCAGCTCCTCCGGCGCACGCTGCATCAGCATGCCCCAACGCATCATCTCGGCGCTCAGGCCAACGGGGTCCTCGTCGCCGATCCCGGTCTTCGCGAGCGGCAGACTGTGCAGGCGCTTCAGGACCGCGACCGCCGAACGCGCGATGTCGATCGGCCTTTCCCGCCGCGCGGTCTGCTCGATGCGCAAGCCGACGACCTGCTCCATGAGGATGAAAGGGCGGCCGTCGATGACGGGCTCTGTGCTCATGGCTTTGATGGCCGGGGTTGGAAGGCCGGCTTCGTGGAGGGCAGCCATGATCCGGCCCTGCCTCACGACATCGGCCGGTCCAGCGATGCGGGCGCCAGGTGGCGGAACGCGGAGCACGTAGTGCTGTGTTTCGGTCGTGACGAAATAGGTGAACCCGGAATGCCCTTCGGGGATCGGTTCGATCGCCAGCGGCACGCCAAGGTATTTTTCGAGGTCGGCGCGGATGCTTTCCGTCATTCGAGGTGTGCGATGTCGCCGAAGGTGCCGACCATTCGCCGGTCGCCCAGAACGCGCAGCGTGCTGATGCTCGTGTAGTAGGGGAGGAGCCTCAACTGCCCAGCCTCCAGGCGCATGGCGTCGGTGAGGCAGGCAATGATCGAGGCGCCGTGGCTGACCACGACCACGCGCCTGCCTTCGTGGTCGCGGATGACGTCATCCATCACCGCGCGCATCCGGGAGACCGCCGAATCCGCCGTCTCTTTGAACTCGAGCGCACCGTCCTCAGAGATCTCCAGCGGCATCTCGACCAGGCGCGGGTCGATGCGAACTTCGTCGGTGATCGCGCGCGCAGTCTCCATGGCGCGGCGATAAGGGCTGGAGTAGACGGCGGCCGGTTGGATGTGCTTGACGCGTTCGGCCAGCCGGCGCGCCTGGTCGCGTCCGACCTCGCTTAGAGGTGGATCATCGACCTCGACCATCTGCTGGTAGCAGTCGGCGTGACGGACCAGCCAGACCTCGGTCACGCCTTCGACGCCGATCAGGAACGCGGCATCGAGAGACTTCATGGCCCGGCTGATTTGCTCGAACCGGGCTGCCACGGTTAACATTCGACCACATGCTCCGGGTTGTGGGCATCGTCGCTCTACTCGTCCTTGCAGCCTGCGACCAGACCAACGCGAAAGTTGGTCCGTCGCCTTCGCCTGTCATCGCGCAGGGAAACTGGACCCAGAACCTGACGCTGACGGGCGACCTGTCGGGGCGGATCACTACCATCCTCGCCGACCAGGGGACGCAGCAGACGTTTTGCTCGGGGTCGAAAGCACGCAACGGCGAGGTCTGGGCCTCGACCTTCTACACGACGGTCGACGCGAGCGGAAACGAGTGGCAGCTCAGCATCAACGTCTTGAATTTCCGCGGGCCGGGGACCTACGTGAATCGGGACATGCAGATCTCGCTGCAGGCGCCCGACAACTCGCGTGCGTGGCTGAACCAGGACGCCGATGCGGCCGCGCGTCTGCCGGCGGACAAGGTGACGTTCACGATGGACAGGAGTCAACAGTCCGGGACGATCGACGCCCAGCTGACCAGCGCCAGCACCGGAAAGCGGGCGGCTGAGCGCATCGTCGGCACGTGGAACTGCCGCGGCTGACTGGGTGGAGGTTCATTTCGATGGGCACTGCTTCGGCTGCGGGCCGCTGAACCCCGACGGGCTGCAGCTGAAGTTCGAGCCGGAAGCCGACGGCTCGGTCGCCTATTACGACGTGCCCGAGCGGTTTCAGAGCTGGGCGGGTATGGCCCATGGCGGCATCGTGGCGCTGATGCTCGACGAGGCTGTCGGCTGGGCGGCCTGGCACGCCGGTCACCCAGGGGTGACCGGGCGTCTGCAGGTGAGTCTTCGCCGGCCCCTGAAGCTGGGCGAGCGGGTGCGCATCGTCGGCAAGGTCGATCACCTGCGGCGCTCATTGGTCTATGTGAGCGCTTACGTCGAGAATCGAGACGACCGATCGCGCGTGGCCGACGCCACGGCGACGCTGATGCAGGCCAGGACGGTGATCGACACACCTACCCGCTAGTCTCGATGCGTTGAGCAGCGCCGAGTCACCCCTCACCACCGGGCAGCGCATCGTGAACTCGTTCCGCACGGGGCGGGCCCTGCAGGTCGCGGCCGCCGCACTCCTCACACTCGCCGTGGTGATCGTCCTGGCCGTCCTCTATGGAGACCTGCCGGAGACGGTCAACGGCGCCAGCCGGTGGGTGCTCGATTTCCTGAGGAAGAACTCGTTTCTCTACGGCTTTGGCCTGCTGTACCTCGAGGAGTCAGGCGTGCCCCTGCCTGCGCCGGGTGACGTTTTCGTGATGTACGTCGGCACGCGAATCCCGCACGTTCCGCTGGCGTGGTTCTTCGCGTGGCTGGGGCTGGTGCTCGCCGTCGTGTTGGGAGCGACCAACCTGTACTTGATCTCCAGACGTGTCGGCCACCGCCTTGTCAAGAGCAACTTCGCGGAATACATCCACCTGAGCCCCGAGCGGCTCGAGAAAGCGGAGTTCTGGTTCAGGCGCTATGGGGTGCTCGCGATCATCTTCGGGCGCCACATTCCGGGCTTTCGAGTCCCGATCACTGTCGCGTCCGGCGTGTTCGAGGTCCCGTATCGGGTGTTCGCTCCCAGCGTGGCGGTGTCGACGGCGATCTGGGCGGGGATCGTCCTCTACATCGGTGTCAACTACGGCCCGCGGTTCGAGAACCTGCTGCACGCGCACACGAGCCTGTATTTCGTGTGGGGCGGGATCGTCCTCCTGCTGGTGGGTTCGATCTTCGTCCGTCAGCGGCTGAGGGCGAGGCGCGCTGCGGCCGCCGCTGCGGCCCGCAAAGCGGCGCCGACAGATGACGTTTCGTCATCGCCCGATTGATCCGCTGGTGATCGCAGGGTTGTGGGCGTTCTATCGATTGCGACTTGGTTCGGTTCTTACCCCTCCCGCTTCGAGCGTTCCTCAGCGTACTGGGTGCTGCGATGTTCGGGGGCTGGGTGGTCGCAATCAGCCCGCAGGTGCCCCTTCTATTTGATCGGCCCGCGTGCGCTGACACGGTCATGCAGGCCGTGTCCAGCCAGCATCCGATCGACGGGACGTACGACTGCTTCGAGAAGAACCTGCAGACGCAGCTCGAGGCTCAGGGCGTCGACTCGGACGCGGCGTTTGCCGCGAAGGTCGGGAAATCGGGGCGGTACCACCTGGTCGGCAAAACCGGTGACGGTGGCTACGCGTTCGAGTACGACCGGGCGTCTTCCCGCACGACGGGAAGGCCGCGGTGAGGAAGTCGGTCGGGGTCGCGTGGGAGCGAGTGCGGGGCGGCGACGTCGGGGCGCTTTTGATTCCGGTGCAGGTGACGTGGGGAGAGTTGACCCGTGCGAACGAGGGAACAGAGAGCGCGGTCATCGTTCTCTACGTCGACGACCAGGGGAAGGTCTGGAGGGTCAAGTAGGCCGCGCCCCGGCTCGCCTGCAGCCCGGCCGGTAGAATCACCGGGTTCACTGAGGTCGGGGGCTGGCGCAGTTTGGCAGCGCGCACGGTTCGGGACCGTGAGGCCCCGGGTTCAAATCCCGGGCCCCCGACCAATTTCTGAATACGATCCAGGCGTCACGGCTGGTGCTAGGAGGACGCCGTATCACAGCCGTATCACAATTTCCGTAAGAAGTAACAGAAGCAAGAGAATCGGACCGGCCTAGGTAAACTCGCTCGGGGTATCGAGCATGGACATCCGAAAGCTCCCATCTGCGCTGACCAAGGGCTTCTTGGCGTTCGCCGGATTGATGACGGTCGCCGCCCTCAGTGTGCATCTATCCAGCTATGGCCCGGATCAAATCGGACCGACGCTTATGAACTTTGCGTTGGCGCTGTTCCCGCTCGTCTTCCTGGTGTTCGGACCTGTGGTCGTGATAGTTGCCTTCGCTCGGGTACCCGTTGAGAGGCTTATGGCAGGTCTGCCGGTCCTGGTGTACGTCGTCGGCGGCGCGGTGTTCCTTTATGTCTTTGTGGATTTCTTCTTGATGATGCGGGTGCTTCCAGGGCAACCCGAGCAGGACGGTTCGAACTTCTACTTCAATGACCATGGCAGTCTGATTCCGATCAGTCTCGACGCCTACCGGATGGCCATGAAGCACGCGGCCCGCCTGTTCAGCGGGCATGAGTTGATCTTCTTTGGATTCGGGACTCTGATCGGATACCAGATCGATGGGATAAGGAGCGGGCGGGTCAGCCTCGACATAGCGCCACGAGACGAATTGATGGAGCGTTCTCCGCTGCCCTATCCCCTTTCAAGAGTGGTCGGTCTGCAGACGGCGCTGTCCCCGGAGGCCTGCGTCGCGCGGCTGCTGACAGCGCCGCAACGCCCAGCGTGGTCGCTTTTCGCCGCATCACAGGGGCTGAGGGGCCAGGCGTCAACGACTGAGTTTCGCGTGGAAATGGCAGGCCCCCAGTCGCAAATGGTTTACGCAGTCGGTCGGTTCGGCAGGGTCGGAGGCGCAACCGGGATCCGACTCTTGATGACCTTCAAGAGGTGGCCACTCATTACCTTGGCCGCGTCGATCGTTCTCGCGCCATTGGTTTGGGCGTTCATGGTTGCTGCCGGGTTTCCTTTGCCTTGGTTCTTGCTTGCGTTTGTCGTTGTCTTCGGAGTTGGAGGCAACTTCCTGTTCGGACTGGATCAGCGGCGCCGGCTTCTCGCGCAGATCAAGCGAGCGACGGAGGCAAGAGAGATTCCGCCGAGCGACCCTGAATTTGCGCTCCTAACCTGATGGACGCAAAGCCCTTCAACCAAACGCCGTGCGACGCTGCCATTAATCGGGCGCGAGCCAACTAGTTCACGAGATCGTGGGTGGCCAAATTGCGCCGACTGACGGAGCAACACGAGATTGCCTGGCTCGCAACAGGCCGCTACAACGACGTCCTAAAGGGGATCGCATATGACCAGAGCCATCGAGCTCGAGTTGTATCAACCCTACGCACGTAGCCGCATCCTGGACTCTCTTGAAAGCGCGGTTGCTCTCAAGTGGAGTGGAGATCTCGCGATTGGAGGCGGGACCGCCTACGTGTTCGCCAGCTTGACTACGGAGCGCTGGCAGTTTCTCACTCCAGACATGATCCGACGCGAGGTGCAGCTTCCCGGCGATCCCGTTAAACGACCAAAGTGGAAGGTCACCCTCTCAATCCCTCGAGGAACGTTTCTCTTCGGTCAGCCGAGGCTGCGTGATCCGTTTCTGTTCCTCGGCGAGATCGTTCCCACCCGCAACCATGGCAGTCGGTCACTTGGACAGATTGTGAGCGCACGGTGGGACGACTACCTACTGAAGCCTCGTCTGCCTCGGCAAATGTGGGCCCAGCTGCGGTTTAGATGCCTCTACATAGACGAGAGGATTGTGCCAGTCGACAGCTGGGTTGGCCGCCCAGATCCGAATCGCTTTATCGAGACTATCGAGCGCCTTCGCGGGCGGCGGAGAGTCGTGGCCAAGGTTTACCGCCGTGGCGGAGGGACCCTTACTTACACCAAGCAGCAAGCGACGCGCACCCTCGTCTACGAGAGCGGTGCGACGAGTCGGCGCGCCATCCTGCCGTATAGGAGTTGGCCCAAAGGAGCCGCCGCAGATGAGCAAACTGCACTCGAGGCTTTGATTGTCTTCTGGTCGTATGGCATCTTCCTGCCGTCCATCCGGTGGCGAAAGGACCGTGAGACCACTCGGTTCGAAAATCACAGACCCGCGCTCCTGAGGACGCACGGGGCGAGACCGTAAGGCATTAGTTCGCGCTGGTGTACATCTGTCAGCAGCCGATCGGTCTTCTTGTCGTCGGGCTGATCGCTTCGCTCTTGGGCCTCCTCCTAGTGACGAACGTTGGCAGCGTGTCCGAGCGAACTGCGGGTCTTTTCCGTCGATATGGCTTGATCGGGAGGTTTGCCGAC